>Ga0194121_10000349_pt1 | contig 82089 bp, 80 predicted proteins | sample TA2MahCa50mmetaG_FD_148609 | JGI IMG/M metagenome (GOLD analysis project Ga0194121, IMG submission 148609) | Freshwater microbial communities from Lake Tanganyika, Tanzania - TA2015020 Mahale Deep Cast 50m | ecosystem: Environmental > Aquatic > Freshwater > Lake | place: Tanzania: Lake... | reverse complement strand
GGTGAGACGCTCAACATACGTGCGAAACCGCTGGGCGCGGGCGCTCGCGAGGTGGGGCATACGCCGAGGCGGCCAGCGTACCCCACGAAAACCCTAACGTTTTTGACACAGTAGTACTAGGGGATTCCCCGTAGGCGGGGCCCCAGGCTCAGCGGTAGGCGGCGAGCAGCTCCTCGAACGCGACGATCTGGTTGCCCTTCGCCGACGACGGCACGACGATCACGGTCTTCACGCCCGTCGCCCGCCACGCCTCGACACCGTCGCGCACCTTCGACGCGGGCCCGTAGAGCGTGACGTCGGAGAGCCAGCGGTCGGACATCGCCGCGCGCACGGCGTCGTCGTCCCGCTTCGCGATGGCGGCGCGGACCGCGCGCATCTCGTCCTCGTAGCCCGCCTCGATCCAGTAGTTCTGATAGTTCGGGAGCTTCACGTAGCTCGTGAGCGTGCGGCGGTTGACGGCGGCCGCGGCGGCGACGTCGTCGTCGATGCACGTCGGCACCATGTCGCCGATGAAGAACGTCGGATCGCGGCGCGCGCGCTCGGGCAGGTGCTTCAGCGACTCGGCCATGTGCGACCGCGCGCCGTTCGCCCACACCGCGCCCTGCGCGATCTCGGCCGAGAGCTCCACCATGCGCCGGCGCAGCGTCGCGAGCGTGAGCGGCGGCAGGCCGCCCACCTGCTTGTCGTACGCGCGCAGATCGGTGACGAACTTCCGGATGTCGTCGAGCGGCTTGCCCGGACGGATGCCGAGCCGCTCGTGCGCGGGGCCGTGGCTCACGCCGATGCCGAAGCGGAAGCGTCCGCCCGCCAGCTCGTGGACGAGCGCGGCGGTCTGCGCGTACTCCGAGGGATGGCGCGTGTAGACGTTGGCGATGCTCGTGCCGAGCGGGATCTCGCGCGTGCTCACCGCGAGCGCTTCGCACAGGGCCAGGCCGTCGTTCGGGCTCGGACAGTAGATGCCGGTGAATCCTTCACGCTCGAGCCGTTGCGCGAGCTCGAGCGTCGCCTTCCGCCGCCCCGGAACCGCCACGAGACTGACCGCCGGTTTCTCCGCCATGCGTGCGCGCCTCCCCGGGCGGCGAGTATACTTCCGACGCCATGCAACGCCTCAAAGACAAGGTCGTTGTCGTCACCGGAGCGAGTCGAGGGATCGGCGCCGAGATCGCGCGGCTCTTCGCCGCCGAAGGCGGGCGCGTCGTGTGCGCGGCGCGCACGCTGCGCGAGGGCGAGCATCAGTTCGCGGGCTCGCTGGAGCGCACGGTCGCCGAGATCCGCGCCGCCGGCGGCGAGGCGCACGCGGTCGCCGCGAACATCGCGGAGCCCGCCGAGTGCGAGACGCTCATCGAGTCCGCGCGCAAGGTGTACGGCGTCGTCGACGTCCTCGTGAACAACGCCGCCCTCACCTACTACATCCCGGTGAAGGACTACGCGCTCAACCGGTGGATCCGCTCGTGGCAGGTGAACCTGCACGCGCCGTTCTACCTGAGCCAGCTCGTGCTCGGCGACATGATCCCGCGCGGCAGCGGCGCGATCGTGAACATCTCGTCCGGCGCCGCGATCGGTCCCGGGCGCGGCCCCTACCCCGATCCGGCCGTCGGCGCGCGCGGCGGTACGTGCTACGGCGCGGAGAAGGCCGCGCTCGAGCGGTTCACGCAAGGTCTCGCGTCCGAGGTGTACCAGCACGGCGTGAGCGTGACGTGCGTCTCGCCGTCGCAGGTCGTGCCGACGCCGGGGACGGTCCATCACAAGCTCGTGTCGAGCCTCGACGATCCGCGCGGCGAAGCGCCGCACCTCATGGCGCAGGCCGCCCTGCTCCTCGCCACGCAGCCGCTCGAGCGCGTGAGCGGACGCGTCACGTACAGCCAGCAGATCCTGAAAGAGTTCGGGTGGATCACCGAGGCCAAGGGCCGCGGCGTGACCACGCGCGGCAGCGGCTACTCGGAGATCTGAGCGATGGAGATCGGCTGCCATCTTCCGACCCAGGGTCCCGTCGCGACGCGCGAGGCGCTGACACGCTTCTGCCGCGAAGCCGAGCAGCGCGGCATCGCGTCGCTCTGGGTCAGCGACCACGTCGTGTTCCCGCGCGAGAAGACCGGCCAGTATCCCGGCGGGCGCTTCCCGCATTCGCCGGATACCGCGTACCTCGAGCCCGTCGCCGTGCTCGCCGCCGCCGCGATCGCGACGGAGCGCGCGCGCCTCGGCTCGTCGGTGTTCATCCTCGGGCACCGCCATCCCGTCGTGATGGCCAAGATGCTGACGACGATCGACGCGCTCTCGAACGGGCGGCTGATCTGCGGCGTCGGTGTCGGCTGGTGGGAGGAGGAGCTGACGGCGCTCGGCGTGCCGTTCAAGCAGCGCGGCCGCCACGCGGACGAGATTCTGAAAGTCTTCAAGACGCTGTGGACGGACGATCATCCGACGTTCGACGGCGAGTTCTTTCGCTTCCCCGACCTCGGCTTCCAGCCGAAGCCCGTGCAGAAGCCGCACCCGCCGATCTGGGTCGGCGGCAACAGCCCGGGCGCGTTCCGCCGCGTCGTCACCTACGGCGACGGCTGGCACGCGACGTATCTGAAACCGGACGAGCTGCGCGCCAGCCTCGACAGGCTGCGCGCCGCGGCCGACGCCGCGAAGCGCCCGTTCGACACCATCGAGCTCTCGATGCGCTGCCGGAACACCGGCCCGCTCAGCACCTCGCGCCAGGAAGTGGTCGATCTCCTCGGCGCGTACAAGAAAGCGGGACTGACCCACGTGATGCTCGACGTCCGCCGCGACAGCCTCACCGAGATGCTCGAGAACCTCGACATCGTGGCCGGCGACATCCGGCCCGCGGTCGAGCGGGCGTAGCCGCATGCTCCCGCTCGACGACGTCACCGTCCTCGACCTCTCGCACGCGCTCGCCGGCCCGTTCGCCTCCACCATGCTCGGCGACTTCGGCGCGCGCGTGATCAAGATCGAGCCGCCCACCGGCGACATCGCGCGCGCGTGGGGCCCGCCGTTCTACGGCAGCGAGCCGTCGTACGTGGTCGGTCTGCATCGCAACAAGCGCAGCATGGTGATCGACTTCAAGCACGCCGAGGGCAAGGAGCTGTTCTTCAAGCTGGTCGAGCGCGCGGACGTCGTGCTCGAGAACTACCGCGTCGGCGTCATGGACAAGCTCGGCCTCGGCTACGAGGCGGCGAAGGCCCGCAACCCGCGCATCATCTATTGCTCGGTGTCCGGCTTCGGCCAGTCGGGCCCGTACCGCGACCGCGCCGCGCTCGATCTGATCCTCCAGGCCGAGAGCGGGATGATGAGCGTCACGGGCGAGGACGGTGGCCGCGGCGTGCGCGCCGGCGTGTCCATCGCCGACATGACCGCGGGGATGTACGCCGCGTACGGGATCATGCTCGCGCTCCACGCGCGCGGACGCACCGGACAGGGGCAGCAGATCGACGTCTCGATGCTCGAAGGCCAGATGTCGCTGCTGCAGACCATGATCGGCGCGTACCTCGCCGACGGCCAGGTGCCGGCGCCGATGGGCACCGCGTACAAGGCGCTGCTGCCGTACCAGACGTTCCGCACGAAGTCGAAGGACCTGGCGCTCGCCGTCGGCAGCGAGAAGCTCTGGAAGGACTTCTGCCCGCTGATCGGCGCGCCCGAGATGACCGACGATCCGCGCTGGCACAACAACCGCGCGCGCGGTCAGAACCGCGCGTCGCTGATCGCGCGATTACAGGACATCTTCCTGACGAAGACCTACGAGGAGTGGGAAGCGATCCTGGTCCCCGCCGGCATCCCGATGGGCGCGATCAACACGATCGACCGGGTCGTGGAGCACCCTCAAGTCAGGGCGCGCAACGTGCTCGTCGAGAGCGAGCATCCGACCGCGGGCACGGTGAAGGTCGTCGGGCCGCCGGTCCGGCTGTCGGAGACGCCGGGACGCGTCGAGCGGCCCGCGCCGCTGCTCGGCGAGCACACCGCCGCCGTGCTGCGCGAGCACCTCGGGCTCGACGACGCGGAGATCGAGCGACTGCGACGAAGCGGAGCCATCCATGGATGAGATGAAGGCGGTCAACCTCGGCGACGTGATGACGACCATCAAGGGCTCCGGCCGGCCGAACACCGTGCTCTGGCAGGCGCCGGACAGCATCGCGTTCGTGGCGCGCGGGCGCGAGTTCCGCAGCGAGTTCCACAACGACCCGAGCGACGAAGTCATGTACATGATCAAGGGCGACATGAACCTCCACTACCGGACGCCCGACGGCGCGGAGAAGGTGGCCGTCGTACGCGAGGGCGAGATCATCTACTGCCCGGCGGGCACCCCGCATTCGCCGCGCTTCTCGCCGGACGCGTTCGTGCTGGTGCTCGAGCGCAAGCGCCGCGATAACGAAGACGATCGGTTCACGTGGTTCTGCGAGCGGTGCGGCGCCGAGCTGCACCAGAGCGTGAAGCGCGTCGCCGACTACCGGGAGGATCCGGTGTCGCGCGCGTACGAGGAGTTCTACGGCTCGCAGGCGAACCGCACCTGCGCGAAGTGCTCGCATGTCACTCCGGATCCGAGGACGAAGCGCGCATGACCTGGGACAAAGAGATGGACGAGCTGCGGCGCCGCGAGGCGTTCGCCGAGGAGCTCGGCGGCCCCGAGCGCGTGAAGCGGCAGCACGACGGCGGGCGGCTCACGATCCGCGAGCGGATCACGAAGCTCGCAGACCCCGGCAGCTTCCACGAGATCGGCAAGATCGCCGGCCGCGCGGAGTACGACGACAGGAACGACCTCGTGAAGCTCACGCCGTCGAACTTCGTCTTCGGGCGCGCCGAGATCGACGGGCGCCCGGTGGTGATCGGCGGCGACGACTTTACCGTGCGCGGCGGCTCCGCCGACGCCACCATCAAGGGCAAGCACAACCAGTGCGAGCGGATGGCGCACGACCTGCGCCTGCCGCTCATCCGCATGGTCGAAGGCTCGGGCGGCGGCGGCTCGGTGAAGACGATCGAGACGACCGGCCGCGCGAACGTGCCCGGCGTCGACGGCTGGGAGTGGGTCGTCGAGAACATGGGCACGATCCCGCGCGTCGCGCTCGGGCTCGGCTCGGTCGCCGGGCTCGGCGCGGCACACCTCGCCGCCGCGCACTACTCGGTGATGGTGAAGAATCTCTCGGCGCTGTTCGTCGCCGGGCCGCCCGTCGTCGAGCGTCTCGGCCAGAAGCTCACGAAGAACGAGCTCGGCGGCTGGGAGATCTCGCTCCGGGCCGGCTCGGTGGACGACGCGGTCGACACCGAAGAGGAGGCGTTCGAGCGCGCGCGCCGCTTCCTCTCGTACATGCCGTCGTCGATCGACGATCTGCCGCCGCGCGGCCCGCGCGCCGACGACGTGAACCGCCGCGACCCGTGGCTCTTCGAGGCGATCCCGAAGGACCCGCGCAAGCCGTACAAGATGCGCCGCATCGTCGAGGCCGTCGTCGACCAGGGCTCGTTCTTCGAGGTGGCACCGCTCTACGGGCGCTCGGTGATCACCGGCTACGCGCGGCTCGACGGCTGGCCGGTCGCCGTGATGGCGAGCGACCCGTACTTCTATGGCGGCGCGTGGCCCGCGGACACCTGCCGCAAGGTGGAGCGCTTCATCGACATCGCGCAGACGTTCCACCTGCCGCTCTTCTATCTCGTCGACTGCCCGGGCTTCCTCATCGGGCTCGACGCGGAGAAGCAGGGCACGATCAAGGAAGGTGTCCGCGTGATGTCGGCGATGTGGCAGACGACGATCCCGTGGTGCGCGATCATCGTGCGCAACTCGTTCGGCGTCGCGGGTGCGGCGCACCGCAACCAGAGCCGCTACTGCATGCGCTACGCGTGGCCGTCGGGGCGCTGGGGCTCGCTGCCGCTCGAGGGCGGGATCGAAGCCGCCTACCGCGCGGATCTCGACGCCGCGCCGGACCGGAAGGCGAAGATGGCGGAGATCGAGGACCGCCTCAACAAGCTGCGCTCGCCGTTCCGCTCCGCGGAGACGTTCTGGATCGAGGAGATCGTCGACCCGCGCGACACGCGTCCCCTGCTCTGCGAGTTCGCGAGCCTCGCGGCGCCGCTCCGCCGCCCCGGTCCGTCAGTCCACCCGATGCGCCCGTAACCGTATCAGTGTGTTCACTCTTGACGGTCCCGGCGTGATCAGGACAATGTTGGGCATGGAGCCGACGCACAACGATCTCCTGGTCGTGCTCGCGTTCCTCGGGGCCATCTCGCTCGCGGGCTTCTCTTTCCTCGGGTGGATCGCGTGGAGGATCCACGTGGACGTCAAACGCGGCGAGCGGACCTCGCGCATGGTGGCTGCGCTGGTCGTCCAGGAGTCGGAAAAGATCCGCGCGTTGCTCGCGGACTAGGTTTCCACCTTCGACGCGAGCGCCGGGCGGCGGAGGAGCGACGCCGCGAGCGGCGCGAGCACGACCGCCGCGCCCACGGCGTTGAGGATCGCGAAGCCCCAGATGCCGAGGATCATCCCGCCCGCGGTCGAGCCGAGCGCGCCCATCAATCCCATCGCCAGGTCCGCGAAGCCCTGAATCGACGCGCGCTCGGTGGCCGACAGCGCGTCGGTGAGGAGTGCGCTGGCCGCGACGAACACCATGTTCCAGCCGACGCCATTGAGGAAGAGCCCGGCGATCACCAGCACGCCGTCGGTGCCGGGCGCGACGCCCGCGAGCACGACGGCGCCGATGAGCACGAGCGCGCCCGCGACGATGATCGGCAGACGACCGCATCGATCGGACAGCCATCCCGACAGCGGCGACGTGACGTACATCCCGCCCAGGTGGAGCGACACCGCGATGCCGATGGTCCGGACGCTGTGGCCCTGGTCGTGAAGATAGACGGGTGACGTCGACGTCGTCGCGATCATGACGAACTGGTTGATCGCGAGCGCCGCGAACGCGATCTGCACGCGCACGTCGCCCAGCGCCGCGCGCAGCGACCGCGCGACCGCCGTGGAGCGCCCGGTCTCGGCCGCGGCATGCGCCCGCGCGATCGCGAGCGGATCAGGCCGCAACAGCGCCGCGGTGATCAGCGTCGAGAGGGCGAAGCCGGCCAGGCTGATGAGGAACGGGCTCGCGGTGGGAGAGATCGCGAGGACACCGCCGATTGCCACCGACAGCGCCATCAGGTTCGGCCCGATCATCGATCCCGCCGCCGAGCCCCAGACGATGAGGCCCATCGCGCGGCCACGCTGCGCGCCGGGGCTGATGTCGGCCGCCGCGTACCGCGCGAGCAGGTTCGAGCTGTTCGAGACACCGAGCAGCGCCATCGTGACGAGCAGGAGCGGAAAGCTTCGCGTCATCACGGCGACGATGCCGAGGACGGCACCGACCAGCGCCGCGACGTAGCCGAGCACGAGCCCCGGCCGCCGGAGTCCCGAGCGATCCATCAACCGCGAGAGTGGCCAGCTTCCAAGGGCGGCGCCCAACCCGGCGACAGCGACGGCGAGCCCCGACCACGTGTTCGTGCCCGTGACGCTCGCCGCCATGATCGAGCCGACCGCCATCGTCATCGAGTGGCCCGCGCTGCCGCAGACCTGTGCCGCGAACAGCGTGGCCATCAGCTTTCCGCGCGCGGGAGTCACGACGCGAGCGTAGGCGACGGCCGTGTACCCGTCACCGGCCATTCAGCGCGCGGAACGCAGCCCAATCCGGTCAGCTGCGAAGCGGAACGCGCGGCGCGCCCGGGACGATCGCGAGGTGGATCGGGTTCGCGCCCTCGATGTGGCCGGCGAGCGCGTGGATCGCGTCGTCCGCCTGCTCGAGCGGCAGCGAGAGCGTGTGCATCTTCTCGAACGGATAGCGGCCCGAGTCGATGATGTCGATCGCGCGGAACGTCTCGTCGACCGGCATGCTGAGCACGCCCCGCACCGTGAGCTCCTTGTGGATGATGTCGTCGACGGGCGCGTCCTGCGCCGGGCGGAGGCCTTTCAAGCCCGCGACGACGACGCGGCCGCGGCGCACCGCGATCGCCACCGCATGATTCAGCGACTGCGGCGCGTACGGGGTGGTGTCCACGACGACCTCGGCGCCGCCACCGGTCGCCTCGCGCACCGCCGCGACGACGTCGTGCTTCTCGACGTCGATCGCCGCGTCGGCGCCGAGCTCGCGCGCGCGCGAGCTTCGCGGCGTCACGCCCGAGCCCCGTGATCACGACCTGGCGCGCGCCCGCCTCGCGTGCGGCGATCACGGAGCAGAGCCCGCGCTGGCCCGCGCCGAGGACGACGACACGCTCGCCAGGCTGCGTCCGCGGCACGCTGACCGCCCACGACCGCCCGGCCGCGAGCGGATTGAACATCACCGCGACGCCGGCGGGGATCTTCCGATCGACCTTCTTCATCACGGAGTACGGCGAGAGGTACATGTGCGTGGCGTACCCTCCCCAGAGATGCGGAGGCTTGTTGACGTCGGTGTAGCCGTACGTCCCGCCGCGCTTCGCGCAGAGCCGCGGCTCCCAGCGCGCGCACGCGTCGCACCGCCCGCAGCCGTAGCCGGAGCGCATCGCGACACGGTCGCCCTCGCGCACGCCCCACCGCCGGCGGGCGCTGGCGCCGATCTCCTCGATGACGCCGAGCGGCTCGTGGCCGGGAATCACGGGATAGGGCGTGTAGTCCTCGTGCTGCGGCTGCGCGCCCTCGTACTGCTCGTAGTCGCTGCCGCAGATGCCGCACGCCTCGATCCTGAGCAGCCCGTCGTCCGCGCCGATCGCCGGCCGTGCGAGCTCGCGCGCCTCGAGCGTCTTCGGTTTGGTCAAGACCATCGCCGGCACGCGCCCGACCATCAGATGCCCTTCTCTTCCGCGAACTGGGCCGCGCGCCACTTGAGCGCCGCGCCGAGACCGTCCTTCTCGCGGATCTCGTCGAACCGCTTGCCGACCTCCGTCGTGGCCGCGTAGAGCGGCGCCAGCACGTCCAGCCCCGCGCGGATCGCGTTCCGGAAGCCCGCGGCATCGGCGCCCCGGCCGAGCGCGCGCTTGGTCGCGACGAGCGACTCCGGCGAGACCAGCGCGAGCCGTCGCGCGAACTTCAGCGTCGCGGCTTCGAGCTCCGCGCGCGGCACCACGCGGTTGACCATGCCCCACTGGAGCGCCGTCTTCGCGTCGATCGGGTCGCCGAAGTAGAGCAGCTCGCGCGCGCGCTTCTGCCCGATGACGAACGGCAGGATCAGCGCCGGGCCGACATTGGAGAAGCGGATCTCGGGCTCGCCGAACAGCGCGTCGTCCGCGGCGATCGCGAGGTCGCACATCATCGCCAGCTCGCAGCCGCCGCCGAGACAGTGCCCCTGGATCGAGGCGATGACCGGCTTGCGCATGTCCCACGGCGTCATCTCGAGCGTGACGTCGTCCGTCAGCGAGTCGTGCCACGCGAGCGCGTTGCCTTTCCGCGCGGCGCGCGCCGGGTTCGGGCTGATGTCGTAGCCGGCGCAGAAGCTCCGCCCTTCGGCGCGCAGGACCACCACGGTGGTCGCCGGATCGCGATCGGCGTCGTGGAAGCGCTCGATCAGCCGCTTCTTCAGGTCGAGGCTGATCGCGTTGAGCTTGTCGCCCCGGTTCATCGCGACGACGCCGACTTTTCCATCGACCGTGTACGTGACGAGCTCGCTCATACGGCCACCGCGTCGGGCACGTCGAGCGTCGTCACGCGACGGAGCTCGCGCTTGTGGCGCTGGTCGTCGAACGGGCAGGCGCGATGCATGGTCGCGCGGTTGTCCCAGATCACGAGATCTCCGACGCGCCAGCGATGGCGGTAGACGCGCTCCGGCCGGGTCGCGTGCTCCATGAGCTCGTGGATGAGGAGGCGGCCTTCCGGAATCGGCCAGTCGATGATGCGCGAGACGTGCGCCGCCACGTAGAGCGACTTGCGGCCCGACCGCGGCAGCGTGCGGACGACGGGGTGGACAGCCCCGGGCAGCCGCGCGTGCTCGGCCTCCGAGAACTCGAACCCGAGCATCCACCGCGAGTGCGTCACGGAGTGGTGCGCGCGGAGATCCTCGAGCTGCGCCTTCATCTCGGCGGGCAGCGTGTCGTACGCGGTCCGCATGTCGGCGTACTCGGTGTCCGCCGGCACGGACGGGATGACTTTTGCCGACAGCATCGAGTAGCGGCCGGGCGGATCGACGAAGGAGGCGTCGGTGTGCCAGAGCCGGTTGCCGAGCACGTACGCGCGCCGGCGATCCCCCGGCTTCAGCAGCGCGCCGTCGTCGCCGACGTTGGAAATGTCGGACACGGCTTCGTCCGCGAGCCGGTTCGCGCCGATCGCCGCGCTGCCCGTCCGCGTGTGAAGCGCCCCGTCGAGACGCTGCGCGAACGCGATCTGTTCCTCGTCGGTGAACGGCTGGTCGTGGAACACGAGGATCGCGTACTCGTCCATGCCCGCGCGGATCTCGTCGAGCGTCGTGCGGTCGTGCACCGTGCGCAGATCGACGTCGCCGGCCTCGGCGACGAACGTCGGATGGAGCTTCTGGAATTTCAGGGCCACGTGAGCCTCCTAAGCGAGCAAGCCCGGGAGCTGCCGCATGTCGTCGAACACGATGGTATCCGGTCCTTCGAGCCACGCGCGCGGCGTGAGGCCGCCGGCGTAGCCGAGCGCGCGCATGCCCGCGGCACGGGCCGCCGCCACACCGTAGCGGCTGTCCTCGACCACGATGCAGCGCGCGGGCTCGACGCCCATGCTCTTCGCCGCGTGCAGGAAGAGATCGGGGGCCGGCTTGCCGTTCACGACGTCCTGCACGCTGAAGATCCGGCCGTCGAACCGCGGATAGAGTCCGGTCAGCCCGAGCGTGAAGCGGATCCGCTCGTGGGTGCCGCTCGAGGCGACACACGTCGGCAGCGTGATCGCGTCGAGCGCCTCCACGATGCCGTCGACGGGCGTGAGCTCGGCTTCGAACGCCCGGCGATACCACGACTGGTACGGGGTCTCCCAGTCCCCCGGCAGCGGGCGGCCGAGATGGGCTTCCACCTCCGACACGAAATGCGCGTCGCTGCGCCCCATGAAGCGCTCGACCACTTCGGCCTCGGTCATCGTCCACCCGAGCTCGGCGAGCACGCGCACGTCGACACGCACCGCGATGCGCTCGGTGTCGACCAGGACGCCGTCGCAGTCGAAGATCACGAGGTCGATGTCGCTCACCCGACCGCCGCGCGGAGCTTGCCGTGCAGCGCGCCGAGCTGGTCGATCATGGCGTCGACGGAGCGCGCGCCCGCCTGGAAGATCGCGGTCGCGTTGACGGCCGCCCACTCGAAGCCCATCGCCTTGATCTCCTCCACGCGGCGCACGACCTGGTCGTGCTGCGCGTAGAAGAGCTTGCCCGCGGCATCCTTCGGCGGCGACGCCACCATGCTCTGCAGGCCGATCGCCTTCGGGTCGCGCCCGGCCTTCTCCGCAGCGCGATGGATGGCGTCGATCGCCGTGCGCGCGCTCGCGGCATCGGTGATCTGGCTCGCGAGCCACCCGTCGCCGAGCGTGCCGACGCGCCGCCACGCCGCCTCCGACATGCCCCCGACCCAGATCGGCAGCCGCCCGCCCTGCGGCGGCTTCGGCTCCATCGCCATCGCGGTCATCGGATAGTGCGGGCCCGTGAAGTCCACGCGCTCGTCGCTCCACCACGCGCGCATGAGCCGGATCGCCTCGTCCATCCGCTTGCCGCGCGTGTGGAAGTCCTCGCCGAGCGCCTCGTACTCCGACTCCTGCCAGCCCACGCCGACCCCGAGACGCACGCGGCCGCCGCTGAGCGTGTCGATCGTGCTGATCTGCTTCGCCACGAGCGTCGGGTGCCGCTGGGGCAGCACGAGGACCTCGGTGCCGATGCCGATGCGCGTGGTCGCCGCCGCGAGGTGCGCCATGAGGACGAGCGCTTCGAGGATCGGCATCTGCGCCGGATACGGCCCCCTGGCACGGCCTTCGATCGGATAGCCCATGACCACGTGGTCGAAGATGTCGATGTGGTCGTAGCCGATCTCCTCGACGGCGCGCGCGAACTTCCGCACGGCTTCGTGACCTTCACGATACGAGACGCTCGGGAACTCGACGGTCAGTTTCATGCGGGCATTATGCCGGGAGCGCGTCGCGGATCAAACGGCTGAACACGACCATCTGCGGGCTCGTCACGCGATAGGCGTCGAGCGCCACGCGCACCGGCGCGAACTCCTCGGCGGGCGGCGCGGCCGGCGTCCCGGGCAGCGGCGGCAGCGCGGCGAACACTGCGGGCACCTCTGCGTCGACGGCGGCGAGCAATCGCGCGCAGGCGTCGACGGTCGCCGCGTCGTCGAAGTGCGGCGCGAGCACGGTCGCGAGGTGTGCCGTGAACGCCGGCCAGTTCGCGAGCATTCGATAGAGGCCGGGGACGAACGGCTGCCCGTCGACCCGCGTGCTGAGTGATAGCAACACACCGCGTTCGGCACGCGGCAGCGCATCGATGTCCACCAGCGCCGGCAGCGCGGCGATCGATCGCGGCGGTGTCCACGCAGCGCCGTCCGCGGCCGCGCGGACGGCGGGCGCGTGCGCCGGTCGCTCGCCCGCAAGCAGGCGGCGCAGCATGCCCGAGAGCATGAGGTTCGTGGGGCTCGCGCGGATGAAGCTGTCGCACACGTCGCGGATCGCAGCCTCGCCCGCGGCGTCGACGTCCCACACGCGGAGCGCGTCGCGACTGAGCGGCGCGAGCCGCGGGACGCTGAACGTGTCGGCGGCGCGCCACGCCGCGGTCTGCGCGCGGCCGCTCACGAACGCGGGACGCAGCGCCGCCCACACCCACTCGAGCCAACCGGGGCGCGTGGCGAGGTGCCGCTGCATCGACGAGACATACGGGATCGCGCAGAAGCGGCGGATCTCGTCGTAGATGACCGCGATCGCACCGGAGGCGTCGCGCTCCGCGAGCTCCTTCACCGCGAGCCGGTTACTTTCGGTTCAGACGCGGGAGGATCTTCTTCGCCACCTCGTCGACCTGCGCGAGGTGATCGCCGCCTGCGAAGCGGAGCGCGAGATGGCGCGCGCCCGCGTCGATCCACCGCTGGATCCACGCCACGCAGCCGTCGACCGGCCCCGCGTATGTCGCCTGGCGCGCGCGGATCGTCTTCCCCGGCGCGTTGTAGTAGCTCTCGAGGTACTCGTCGAGCCGCCGCTCGCCCGCGGCGGCGTTGTCGTCGAGCGCGAGCGTCAGGTACGCGGCGCCGACGACCGCGTCGGGCGCGCGGCCGGCGGCGCGGGCGGCGGCCTGAATCTTCGGAAAGTGCTCGGCGAAGAACTCCACGTTCGGCCCCGTGGGGAACCACGCGTCGAAGCGCGCGGCCTCGCGGAACGCCGTCGGGCCGCTCCCGCCGATCCAGATCGGTGGCCCACCCGCGCGGTGCGGCTTCGGCTCCACCGTCGCGTCCTCGAACGCGAAGTGCTTGCCGGCGTAGCTCACCTTGTCGCGCGTCCAGAGCGCGCGGCAGATCTCGAGCATCTCGAGGAAGCGGCCGACGCGCTTTTCGAACGGCACCCCCGCCGCCCGGAACTCGCTGCGGATCGACGGGTTGTCGGCGGCGATGCCGACGCCGAGGATCACGCGCCCTTCGGAGAGGCGATCCAGCGTGCCCACCACGTGCGCGAGCACGACCGGGTTGCGGAGCGCGGGCAGCAGCACGCCGGTGCCGAGCTTCACGCGCTTCGTCCGTCCCGCAACCGCCGCGAGCAGCGTGAGCGGCTCGTGGCGCGGCCGCGCCGTCAGTGAATCGCCGACCCACACCGAGTCGAAGCCGGCCGCTTCGGCGCGCTCGGCCATCGTCAACATCACGCCGGTAGCCGGGCGACCGGACATGATCAATGCACGCGTGGGCAGCAGGACTCCGAGCTCGACGGGCATCGGTGTCTCCTTATCGATCGAGCCAGGCCGCCGTCAGGCGGCCGCCGTAGTCATAGCCGAGGTTCGGGCCGTAGTTCTTCAGCGCGTTCTCCCAGACGGCGATGTTCACGCCCGAGGGGACCTGCACGTAGTACTGCTGCTTCGCGAGATAGCGCTGCAGCTCGGCGAGCACCTCGCGACGGCGCACGAGATCCGGCGTGCGGCGCTGCCGGACGAGCAGGTCGGTCACGGCCGGATCGTCGACGTAGCTCTGGTTCTTCATCTCGCCCGGGTAGTGCATGCCGTAGACGAAGTTGTCGGGATCGAGGAACGGCGTCTGCGGCCCGTACGTCATCGAGTCGAACTTGCCGAAGTAGCACGTGGCGATGAACGCGCCGTACTCGCGCTGGTCGATCTTCGTGTCGATCCCGACCTCTTTCAGGTCCTTCGCGAGCAGCTGGACGGTGTCCATGATCGCCGTGGAGCCGTAGGTCGCGTAACAGAGGCTCGCGGGGAACCCGTTGGGATACCCGGCGGCCGCGAGCAGCCGCCGCGCTTCGGCGCGGTCGTGCTTGAAGTACTTCGCCCCTTCGCCGAGCTGGTCGATCGGCAGCGCCCAGTCCTTGAACGCGGCGGGGATCGCCGGGTTGAAGACGCCGACGCCTTCGGCGATCTGGTCGATGATCCCCTGGCGGTTCACCGCCAGCGAGATCGCTTGCCGCACCCGGACGTCGTTGAACGGTTTCTGGTCGGTGCGCATCGAGATGTGGAGCTCGACGTTCGAGACGAACTCCGCCGTCCGCAGCGTCGGGCGTCGCTGCTTCACCGTGTCCTTGATCTGGATCCAGTCGGTGCGGCCGATCGCGCCCGGGAACTCGTAACCGAGATCGTACTTGCCGGCCAGGAACGACGAGATGCGCGAGGCGTTGTCCTCGTCGATCGCCATCTCCACGCGGTCGATGTACGGCAGCCCGGGCTGGAAGTACCGCGGATGGCGCACGAACGTGAGGCCCTGGTTGGGACGATGCGACTCGAGCATCCACGGCCCGGTCCCGACGACCGTCTCCGCCTTCTTGAGGTCGCCGAACTTCTCGACGGCCTCGCGCGCGACGATCGCGCACGTCATCGGGTTGGCGAGCATCTCGAGGAACCAGACGTTCGGCTCCTTGAGCACGATCCGCACGGTGTACGCGTCGGGCGCCTCGACGCGGTCGATCGCGCGGAGCATGTACGCGCTCGGGTTGCCCTTCACGGTCAGGAAGCGCTCGATCGAATACTTCACGTCAGCCGAGGTCAGCTCGCGCCCGTTCACCGGCGGCTTGGGATGCCAGCGCACGCCGCGGCGGAGCTTGAAGACGTACGTCGTGTCGTTGGGTTGCGTCCACGACTCCGCGAGGTCGCCTTCGATCGGGAACGTGCCGGGCGCGATCGAAGGACCCGCCTTGTGCTTCACGAGCCGGCTGTGCGTGAAGCTGATCGCGACGTGCACGCGGTACGCCGTCGTCAGCATCGGATCGAACAACGGCGGATCCCAGGCGCGGATCGTGAGGGTGCCGCCGCGCTTCGGCGTCTGCGCGGCGAGGCGGGGCGGGGCGAGCGTGGCGCCGGCGAGCGGCAGACCTCCGAGCGCGAGCACATCACGACGGGTCAGTGACATTGGCCCCTCCCTGACGCGTGAATGCGGCATTCTACTGAACATGGCTGACGAGTGTCTGTTCGTTCCCGAAGACGGCGGCTACCAACCGACCGAGTGGGCCGTGGGCCCGTGGTCGCCCGACACGCTGCAGGCGAGCGCGTACGGCGCGCTGCTCACTCGGCTGCTCGAAGCCGACGCGCCGACGGGCATGCTGATGGCGCGGCTCAGCTTTGATCTCTGGCGCCCGGTCACGCGCGATCGGATCACGCCGGGCGTAACGGTGCTGCGCGAAGGCACGAAGGCGCGCACGGTGGAAGCGTCGCTCGCCCAGCACGATCGTCAGGTCGCGCGGTGCACCGCGGTGTTCCTGAAGACCGACCCCGCGTCGACACCGCCCACCGCGTCGCGGACGCCTCCGGCACTCGGCCCCGACGCCAGCCGGCCGGTGCCACCGCAGGTACGCGCGTGGAGCCCGTTCGTCTTCTGGCGCATGCCGCGCGCGCCGTGGATCCTGCTCGCCGCGGAGACGCACGCCGGCGATCGGGGCACCGGCGTCGCGCGCGGCGTGCTCTCCGACGTCGACGGCCCGTTCGGAAGCTGCGAGCAGACGCTGATCTTCGAGAAGCGGCGCTGACCCGCGCGCTCTAGGCGAGCGCCGTCGCGAGGCGCTCGGCTTCGAGCGCGGGCAGCTCCATCGCCCGGCACAGCTCGATCGCGGCAGCGGCGTCGTCGCGCGCCCGCGCGCTTGTCGAGTGCCTGATAGAGCTTCGCGCGGCCGAGACGACACTCGGCTTCGAGTGGGCGCGCGCCAAGCTCGCGCGTCGTGGCGATCGCGTCCGTGTACAGCGCCTCGGCGCCCGCGGCGCCCTTCGCCGAGCGCGCGGCGACCTCCGCGAGCACGCGCTGCGCCCGCGCGACGGTTCCACGCTCGCCGCGTGGCTCGGCGAGCTCGATCGTGGCGCGCGCGAAGGCGGCGGCGCCACTCCACGCTTCGCACGCGAGGCTCGCTTCCGCGAAGGCGACCAGGCTGCGCGAACGGCGCCGCGTGGCGCCCGCCGCCGTCCCGATCGCGTCCGCCTCCTCGATGAGCCGCGTGACGTCGGCGGAGCGCCCGACATGCGCATAGGCGCAGACGAGCACGGCCACCAGGCCCTCGCGCCAGATCTGGTAGTCCTCGCGGTCGCCGAAGGCCAGCGCGTGCTCGAGCAGCGGAATCGCCCCGGCGGCGTCGCCACGACGCAGGAGCACCGTCGCGACCCCCATCGAGGCGGGAATGGCGCTGTACGCGTGTCGCGCTTGCACGGCGAACCGGAGCGCCTCGCGCGTGAGGCGCTCCGCCTCGGTCAGATCACCGAGCTCGGTGAGCGCCATCGACAGCCAGTAGCGCGGCAGAATCTGGCCGAAGACCGACGTCGTCCCCCACACGTGCGGCTTCACCGACGAGACGACGATCGGCTCCAGCAACGCGCGCGCGCCGCGAAAGTCGCCGAGCGTGTGGCGGACGTGGGCGACGCGGAGCGCAGCCTCGTTGCGAAGCGCCACGTCGTCGATGTCGTCGGCGAGCGCGAGCGCGCGGTGGCCGCTCTCGGCGGCGCGCGTGTACTCGCCCCCGAGCCAGTGGCGGTAGGTCTGACTGCAGAGCACCTGGCCGAGCCGCCGCGCATCCCCGAGCCGCTCGGCCGCGGCTTGCGCCTCGTCCATCAGCGTCTCGAGCCGCTTGAGCTTGCCGAACGGCAGGATCGCCGCGCGGACCTCGAGCCTGACGTCGATCGCCTGCGCCAGCAGCGCCTCGTCGTCACCGAGATGCGCGAGACCCGCGAGGGCTTGCTCGAAGCACGCCTCCGCTTCTCGATACGCGGAGCGCGCGAGCGCCTGCGCGCCGGCGCGCCGGAGATAGTCCACCGCTTTGTCCCAGACTTCGGCCCGGCTGAACTGCGTCGCCCCGACCCCGGCGTGCAGCCGCTTGCGAACGGCGGGTAACGTTTGCGCGTACGTGATCTCGCGGATGCGATCGTGGGCGAAGTCGAGGTCGTCGCCCTCGGACCGCAAGATTCGTCGCCTCACCAGCTCTTCGAGGCTTTCAGCGGCTTCGAGCCCGGTCACGCCCGCCGCGCGCTGGACGAGGACGAGGTCGAACGCGCGGCCGACGACGGCGGCGACCGCGGCGAGCCGTCGCGCGGCCGGCGTGAGGCGCGGCGATCGCCTCGTGGCGCGTCTCGCCGCCAGCGTGCTGCTCCGTGCGGAGCGTGCGGAGCGCGCCGAGCGCGGCAACGGCCGCGTCTACACCATCGCGTTCAGAAGCGACTGACCAGCACGGCGGGAGCTGCACCGGCGCCGTGAAGGTCAGCGTGCCCAAGACCCTCAAGGTCGCACCCGTCGACGACGGCCCGGCCTACGACTCCACCCGCCGGTAGTCGCTCCCACGGCACCCGGGCCGGCGGCGGCCCGGGTGCCCCCCTCGCGTGCCGGTGGTAGGCTCGCGGGCATGACTTACGATCCCCGCGAGTTCAAGGCGCTGACCTTCCACGACGCGACCCGCCGATTCCGCGACGGCACCGACACGCCGCGCGCCTACCTCGAGCGCTGCCTCGAGACCATCGACAAGCGCGAGCCCGTCGTCAAAGCGTTCGTCACGCTGAACGCGGACGGCGCGCGTGCCACGGCCGACGAGAGCACGAAGCGCTGGAAAGACGGCCGCCCGCTGTCCGCCATCGACGGGCTGCCGATCGGCATCAAGGATCTTCTCGAGACCAAGGACATGCCGACGCAGATGGGCTGCGAGGCCTATCGCGGGAACTTTCCGAAGCGCGACAACGCCGGCGTCTGGGCGCTCCGCCAGGCCGGCGCGATCGTGCTCGGCAAGACGGTGACGACCGAGCTCGGCGCCGCGCATCCCGGGCCGACGACGAACCCGTTCGATCCCGCGCGCACGCCGGGCGGCTCGTCGTCCGGCTCCGCTGCCGCCATCGCCGCGCGCATGGTGCCCGCGGCGATCGGCACGCAGGTCGCCGGCTCGATCATCCGCCCCGCGGCCTACTGCGGCAACGTCGCGCTGAAGCCCTCGCAAGGCGCGATCAATCGCGGCGAGCGCCTGGCGACGAGCATGAGCACGCACGGCGTGCACGCCGGCTCTCTCGAGGACATGTGGCAGGTCGCGATCGAGATCGCGCGCCGTGCCGGCGGCGACCGCGGGTATCCCGGTCTCTTCGGGCCGCCGACGCCGCCCGCGCCCGTCAGACCGGAGCGCCTGATCGTTCTCGAAACGCAGGGCTGGGTCGATCTGGACTCGCAGAGCCGCGACACATTCGAGACGGTGCTGGACAGTCTGGACACGGTGGGCGTCACGCTACTGCGCCGTCGCGACCATCCGTGGATCGAGGCGCTCGAGCGGGCCATCGCCGGCGCGCGCGAGCTCTGCGCGGCGATCATCGCGTGGGAGAACCGCTGGGGCACGCGCAATCTCGTCGACCAGTTCCCGGACGGCGTCAGCGCGCGCGCGAAGGCGACGCTGGCGCGCGCGGAAGCGATGACGCCGGACGACTACCGCGTCGCGCTGATGGACCGCGCGGCCCTGCAGCAGCGTCACGCCGCGCTGGCGCCGCTCGCCGACGCGGCGATCACGCTCGCGTGCCCGGGTCCCGCGCCGCTGTGGTCCGGCGACGTGCCCGGCCAGCCGCCGGCGCTGCGGCCGACGGGCGACTACGTCTTCAACGCGCCGAGCTCGCTGCTGTTCGCGCCGGTCGTCACGCTGCCGCTGATGGCCGTCGGCGGCATGCCGGTCGGCGTCCAGCTCATGGGCCAGCAGAACGACGACGCGCGCATCACCGCACTTGCACGCTGGACGCTCGAGAACGTGAAGCCCGTGGTGGTGTCATGAGCGAGTCGCTGGTCGTCTACGTCAACGGCGAGTACGTTCCCAAGGACGAGGCGAAGATCTCGGTCTTCGACTTCGGCTTCCTGCGCGGCGACGGCGTCTTCGACACCACCTCCGCGTGGAACGGGCGCATCTTCAAGCTCTCCGCGCACCTCCAGCGCCTGGAGCTGTCGCTGCGCGCAGCACGTATCCCCCTGCCCGTGCCGATCGAGGAGCTGCGCGGGATCATCCTCGAGACCACGCGGCGGTGCGGGCTCCGCAGCGCCTACATCAACACCATCGTCACGCGCGGCGCGCCGCCGATGGGCTCGCGCGACATCACGCAGTGCCGCCCGAGCCTGATCGTCTTCGTCGTGCCGTACGTGTGGATCCTGAAGCCCGAGCAGATCGAAGCCGGTGGTCGCGCGATGATCACCTCCGTCCGCGCCATGCCCGCGGAGTGCCTCGATCCGAAGATCAAGTCGCTGAGTCGCCTGCACTTCGATCTCGCGATGCTCCAGGGCCGGCTGACCGGCATGGACGTGACGCTGATGCTCGATCTCGACGGCCACGTGACCGAGGGCCCGGGCTTCAACGTGTTCGTCGTGAAGAACGGCGCGCTGTTCTCGCCGCCCGATGGGATCCTCATGGGCATCACGCGCCGGACCGTGTTCGAGCTGGCCGCCGAGCACGGCATCCCGGCGCGCGACGCGCAGATGACCGCGTACGATCTCTACGCCGCGGACGAAGTCTTCCTGACGAGCACCGCGGGCGGCATCATGCCGCTGGTCGAGATCGACGGCCGCGCGATCGGCGACGGCAAGCCAGGCCCGGTCTCGCAGCGTATCCACGGGCTCTACTGGGCGCTGCGCGAGAGCGGCCGCGACGGCACACCGGTGTTCGGAGGCTAGTCGAGCAGGCGCTCCGCGCCGCCGAGCGCAGCGCGCATGCCCATGGCCCGGTAGAGCGCGACGGCCGCCTCGAACCGGCGCTCCTTTCCCCCGTCGACGAACTTTTGACGATCGTTTTGACGAAATTTTGCGCCCCGGCCCGTACTCCTAGCGCGCACGCAGCCCGAAAGGAGAAGGCAATGCGCGACATGACTTGGACAGGCCGGCTGGTGATCGGGGCGCTGGTGGTCCTCCTGGTGGGGCTTGGAGGGGTGGGGACTTCGGTCGGCATCATCACCGGGGGGCTCACCGGCGACGCGGACGGTGACGAAGTTCCAAACTTCAGGGACAACTGCGTAACGATATCCGACCCGGACCAGCTCGACATCGATGCAAACGGGATCGGGGATGCCTGCGACACGACGAGATGGATCCCTCCCGCGGCCGCGTCCTCGCCCAGCCCGACGGTGAACGAGGGGGACGTCGTGGCCTTGGGCTCTGTCCTGACCGGTCCCCAGCCCGCCGGGATGAGCCTGAGCTGGGAGCAGCTGGCCGGGCTGGCCGTGATCCTGGATCTCACCGATCCATTTCACCCCACTTTCACCGCGCCGCAGGTGGACTGGGGCGGAATCACCCTCACCTTTCAGCTCACCGTCACGGCGCCTCTGAAAAACGGCACGGTCGCCCCGACCAGCATCTCGACCGTGAACGTCACCATCAAGAACGTCAACCGCGCTCCGGTCGCCGACGCCGGCGATCCGCAAACGGTGACCGAGGGGGCCACCTTCACGCTCTCCGCCACGGACCGCTACGACCCCGACGGCGATGCGCTGACCTACCGGCGGCGACTGCTGGTCAGCGACCCCGATGGCGTGGACATCCCAGGTGGTAACCGGCCCGGACGGCGTGATCACGGGCTCGACCGCGCTCCTCCGAGCGGAGCGCACCGGACGGGGCAACGGCCGCGTGTACGTCATCACGTTCGAGGCCGTCGACGGCCAGGGCGGGCACCGCACCGGCTCGGTGTCGGTCGGAGTGCCGAAGAGCCTGAAGCCGGGCACGCAGATCATCGACGACGGCCAGGCGTTCGACTCGACGAAGGAGCCGGCCCGCCACCATCGTCACCATCACCACGACGACGATGACGACGACGAACACGGCAAGCGACACGACCGGGATGGCCGCAAGGCGAAGCGGTAGGTGATGCGGCGGCGCCCGGGCCGGCAGCGGTCCGGGCGCCGCGTACATGGTACAAAGCTCGTCGGGATGAAGACCGATCTCCTGCTGATCCCCATGAGCGCGCGCTATGCCGACATGCGCGCGGCGGCCGTCGCGGCCGACGACGCCGGCTTCGACGGACTCTGGACGTGGGACCACCTGCGCGATCCCGACGGCGACAGCGGGCCCGGAGTGCCGGAAGCGTGGACGATCCTGACCTCGCTCGCCGAGGCGACGAAGCGCGTGATGCTCGGGCCGCTCGTCCTCAACGTCGCCAACCGCCATCCCGGCGTGCTCGCGAACATGGCCGCCACGCTCCAACAAGTTTCCGGCGGTCGCTTGCTGCTCGGCATCGGCGCCGGCGGCAGCAAGCGCACGCCGTACGCGAAGGAGCAGTACGCGATCGGCGCGAAGGTCGACGGCGACGCGGCGCGGGCGCAGCGTGTGGTCGACGCGATCACGCTCATCCGCCGGCTCTGGTCGGGCAAGGACGGGTTCCTGCGCCCCGATCCCCCGCCCCCGATCATCGTCGGCGGCTTCGGGCCGCGCATGGCCGGCATCGCGGGACAGCACGGCGACGGCTTCAACACGCAGGCCTTTCACCCGCACCTCGCGGAGCTCGTACGCGTCGCCCGTGACGCGCACGCCGCGTCCGGCCGCGATCCCGCGCGGTTCGTCGTCACGGTGTTCGCGGGACTCGAGCAGCGCTGGGTGGAGCCGAGCTCTCGCGCCCGACAGATGCTGGAGCGGGTCGGCGTCGAGCGCCTGATCCTGTTGATCTCGCCCCCGTACGACCTCACGGCGATCAAGAGCGCGGGACAGGCGCTCGCCGCCCGATGAGGAGGTCGGCAGCAGCCGAAGTAGGCCGCCGCGCGTGTGGCATACTCGGCGCGCCCATGACCACACGCATCGTGCTCCTCGCGCTCCTCGCCGTCGCCCTCGCCGCCCCCGACGCCGCCGCGCAAGGCTCGATCAACGTGATCTGCAGCGTGCAGCAGGAGTGGTGCACGCTGATCGCCGCCACGTTCCAGAAGGAGACCGGGATCCGCGTGGCGATCACGCAGAAAGGATCCGGCGAAGCGCTGGCGCAGGTGGCGGCGGAGAAGACGAACCCCAAGCTCGACGTCTGGTTCGGCGGCACGGGCGACCCGCACCTGCAGGCGGCGGAGCAGGACCTCACGCAGCCGTACAAGTCGAAGCACCTCGCCGAGCTGCATCCCTGGGCGCAGAGACAGGCGGAGATGTCCGGACACAAGACCGTCGGCATCTACGCCGGCGCGCTCGGCTTCGGTTACAACACCGAGCTGCTCGCGAAGAAGAAGCTCCCGGCGCCCGCGTGCTGGAAGGACCTGCTGCGGCCCGAGCTGCGTGACGACATCCAGATGGCGAACCCGAACTCGTCCGGCACCGCGTACACCGCGATCGCGACGCTGGTGCAGCTCATGGGCGAGGACCAGGCGTTCGCGTATCTCAAGGACCTGCACAAGAACATCAGCGCGTATCCGAAATCCGGCGTCGGTCCGGTGAAGGCGGCGGCGCGCGGCGAGACCGCCGTCAGCGTGAGCTTCATCCACGACGTGCCGGGCGAGGCGCTCGCGGGCTTTCCGGTGAAGAGCGCCACGCCGTGCGAGGGCACGGGCTACGAGATCGGCTCGCTCTCGATCGTCAAGGGCGCGCGCAACCTGAAGGATGCGAAGACATTCGTCGACTGGGCGCTGACGCCGTCCGCGCAGAAGCTCGGCGCCGAGGCCAAGCAGTACCAGCTGCCGTCCCACAAGGCCACGCCGGTCCACGCGCTCGTCCCCGATCTCTCGAAGATCAAGCTCATCGAGTACGACTTCGTGAAGTACGGCAAGAGCGCGGAACGCCGCCGCCTGATCGGCCGCTGGGACCGGGAGATCGGAAGCCAGCCGAGGTGACCGGGCCGCGCCGCCGGCGAAGCGTCCTCTTCGCGTGGATCGCGGCCGGCGCAGGGAGTGCGCTCCTCCTGCCGTGGTACGCCGAGACCGCGGCGTCCGCCGTGGTCAACGTCGGGCGCGGCGACGTCACGCTCGCGCCGATCGTCCTCGGACTCCTCGCGCTCGCGGCGGCGGCGTGGCGCATCGACGAGCGCCGGCGGCTCGGCGCCGCGCTCGTGTGGCTGGCCGGCGGGGCCTTCCTTTATCTCGTCGCGCTCGGCATCGTCGCCCACGCGCTGCCGCGCTCCGCCGCGCTGGGGAGCGGCGCGGTGCCCGTCGCGATGGCGCTCGTGGCGTGCGTCGGGCTCGGCCTCGCCCTGCGCGGCCACTTCCACGGCGACGGGTTCGTCGCGGCGAGCGTGCTCGGGGTCGCGGTGACCGTGGGGCTCTTCACGGCCTTCCCGCTCGTGAAGCTGCTGACGTCCGCGTTCCAGGACGCCGAGGGCGCCTTCGGCGTGACGGCGACGATCGAGCGCCTGATGTCGGCGCGCATCTGGGGGCTCCATTGCCTGACGAGCGCGCGGCGGTGCGGGGTCGCGTGGAACACGCTCGGGCTCGCGCTCACCTCCGCCGCCTGCTGCACGCTGCTGGGTCTCGCGTTCGCGCTGATCGTGACGCGCACCGGCTTCCGGGCGAAGCGGCTGCTCCGCACGCTCACGGTGCTGCCGGTCATCACGCCGCCCTTCGTGATCGGGCTCGGGCTCATCCTGCTCTTCGGGCGGGCGGGGCTCGTCAACCAGCTCCTCGAGTGGGCGCTGGGCATCCCGCCCACGCGGTGGATCTACGGCTTCCCGGGCGTGCTGGTCGCGCAGGTCTTCGCGTTCACGCCCGTGGCGTTCCTGGTGTTGATCGGCGTCGTCGAGGGTGTCTCGCCGACGCTCGAGGAAGCCGCGCAGACCGTGCGCGCAGGGCGCTGGCGCACGTTCGCCGACGTCTCGTTGCCGCTGATGCGCCCCGGCCTCGTGAACGCGTTCCTCGTCAGCTTCGTCGAGAGCATCGCGGACTTCGGCAACCCGATCGTGCTCGGCGGCGACCTCGGCGTGCTCTCCACCGAGATCTACTTCTCCATCGTGGGCGCCCAGCTCGACCAGGGCCGCGCGGCGACGCTCGCGCTCCTCCTGCTCGGCTTCGCGCTGGTCGCCTTCTCCGTGCAGCGCCGCGCGCTCGGGCGCCGTCTCTACACCGGGCTCGGCGGCAAGGGCGACGGCGGGATCCCGGCCGTGCTGCCGTCACGCGTACGGTGGACGTGCTACGGGGTGGCCCTGCCGTGGGCGCTCTTCACGGTGGTGATCTACGCGATGGCGCTCGCGGGCGGGTTCGTGCGGACGTGGGGGCGCGACTACACGCCGACCCTCGCGCACTACGCGAAAGCGTTCGCGATCGAGAGCTCCCCGCACGGCGTCATCTGGGCGGGCGCCGCGTGGAACTCGTTCTTCGAGACCGTGAAGCTCGCGGCGATCGCCGCGCCGCTCACGGCGGGCATCGGCATCCTGACCGCGTACCTCCTGACCCGGCAGCGCTTCGCCGGTCAGACCCTGTTCGAGTTCGCCACCATGCTGTCGTTCGCGGTGCCGGGCACCGTGATCGGCGTCGCCTACATCCTCGCGTTCAACGTCGCGCCGATCGAGGTGACGGGCACCGGCATCATCCTCGTGCTCTGCTTCATCTTCCGGAACCTCCCGGTCGGCGTGCGCGCGGGCATGGCGACGATGGCGCAGATCGACCGGAACCTCGACGAGGCGTCGGCCACGCTGGGCGCGCGCGGCGCGACGACGTTCACGCGGGTGATCCTGCCGCTGCTCAAGCCGGCGATCGCGGGCGCGCTCGTCTACAGCTTCGTGCGGGCGATGACGACGGTGAGCGCCGTGATCTTCCTGGTCTCGCCGGACCACGAGATGGCGACCACCTATATCATCGGCCGCGTGATCAACGGCGACTACGGCGTGGCGATCGCCTACAGCTCCACGCTGATCGTGCTCATGCTCGCGGCGATCGGCGTCATCCAGCTCGTCGTCGGCACGCGCCGCCTCGGCCGTCGCCTGCCCGCCGCCGTCCCGCCCGTGGCGGAGAGCCCCGCGTGAAGGCCGCGCGCATCGAGTTCCGGCGCGTGAGCAAGCGGTACGGCGACGTCCGCGCCGTCGACGACGTGAGCTTCGTCATCGAGCCCGGCACGCTGGTGACGCTGCTGGGGCCGTCGGGCTGCGGGAAGACGACCACCCTGCGCCTCATCGCCGGGCTCGAGTTCGCGACGGCGGGCGACATCCTCGTCGGCGACGTCGAGGTCAGCGCGCTGCCGCCGGCGGAGCGCAACGTGTCGATGGTCTTCCAGAGCTACGCGCTCTTCCCGCACATGACCGTGCTGGAAAACGTCGCCTACGGTGTCCGCGTGTCCGGCCGCTCGCGCGCCGAGTCGACCGAGCGGGCCCGCGCGATGCTCGCGACCGTCGGGCTCGGCGGCCTCGGTGACCGCCTGCCCTCCGAGCTCTCGGGCGGACAGCAGCAGCGCGTGGCCCTCGCGCGCGCGCTCGTGCTCGAGCCGGCCGTGCTGCTCTTCGACGAGCCGCTGTCGAACCTGGACGCGGGGCTCCGCCGCCACATGCGCGAGGAGATCCGCGACCTCCAGCAGCGGCTCGGCGTGACGGTCGTCTACGTCACCCACGACCAGGGCGAGGCGATGGCAGTGTCCGACCGCATCATCGTCATGCACCGCGGCGTGATCGCGCAGGACGGCACACCGCGCGAGCTCTACGAAGGGCCCGCGAGCGCGTTCGTCGCCGGCTTCATGGGCGAGGCGAATCGCGTGCAGGGCACGCTGGAGACGCGCGACGACAAGACCGGCCTCGTGCGGCTGGGCGCGCTGCACGTGCGCCTCGCGCACCGCGATCAGTCGATCGGCCCCGTCATCGTCGCGGTCCGTCCCGAAGCCATCCTCGTCGGGCCACCAGGCGGTGACGGGCTTGCGGCGACGGTGGTGAAGGCGGCGTATCTCGGCGGGGTCGTCGAGTACACGCTCACCAGCGAGCTCGGCGAGCTGTTCGCGATCGGTCACGACGTGGCGGCTCCGTTCGCGCCGGGCGAGGCCGTGAGCGTGACGCTCGCCGACCATGGGGTGGTCATCATCCCGACGCGGGGGTGACGGCCTCGGGCGGAGGCGCCACGACTTCTATGGCATCCTTCACGACATGCCTATCCCGATCCCTCACAACATTCGTCGATTGACCTTGCGCGCAGAGAGTGCGCGTTACGCCGGCGCAGTCGCCGGAACGCGTGAGGATCTCGACGAAGAGCTCGAAGCCGCGGCGATCGAGGCCTGGGAGCTCGATCTCGACTAGAAAGGACGCCCCATGCTGAAGCCGTGCGCGAAAGGCAACTACCGGTTCCTTCCCGGCATCGCGCCGTTCTCCTCGGGCGCCGTCGCCGATCCGGGCTACCAGGTGATCCACGCCACGCTGCGCCGGCCGCTCCCGTGGCGCAAAGGCTTCGAGCTGATCGACGCGCATCTGAGCGCGGAAGGGCGGCCGCGCCAGGCCCTGTGCGCGATCGAGCTGCGCATCACCGAGCCGCTCACCGGCAAGGGCTTCGACAGCTTCAACGCCGGCTACCGCGCGCTGCTCGGCGAGTGGGAGATCCTGCTCGACGGCGAGAACCCCATCGCGCGCACGAACGTCGCGCCGGTCGTCGGCGCGCCCGCCGAGCCCTCGCTGTATGGTTTCGCGTACACCGCGCCCGGCGGTCCCGACTCGCCGACCTTCGTCGTCGCGGGCTCGGGCGAGACGCGCGGACGTACGTACGACGACGCCGGCCTCGTGCGCTTCCGCGACACCTCGCCGGCCGGGATGCGCGAGAAGGCGGCGCACGTGATGGGCGTGATGCGCGACCGGCTCCACGGCCTCGGCGCCGACTGGCCCGACGTCACCTCGATCAACGTCTACACGAAGTATCCGATCGAGTCGTACCTGGCGGACGCCATCCTCCGCCAGGTCGGGCCCGCCGCCATCCACGGCGTCACCTGGCACCTGAGCGGGCCGCCCGTGAAGGACATCGAGTTCGAGATGGACATGCGCGGGGTTGCCCGGCGGCTCTGGCTATGATCGCCGCGGCATGAAGCGCATCGGCCTCGTCGGCGTGGGGCTCCTGGGCGGCGCGGTCGCGTCGCGGCTGCTCGCCCGCGGCTACGAGGTCGCCGGGTACGACACGCGCCCGGCGCAAGTGGAAGCACTCGCGTCGAGCGGGCTCCGCGTCGCGAAGACGATGGCCGACGCGGTCGACGGCGCCGACGCGATCTTCACCATCCTGACGACGCCGGCCGTCGTCGAGGCGGTGTGGCTCGGCGCGGACGGGCTGCTCGCCACCGCGCCGAAGACCGCGGTGCTCATGCAGATGAGCACCGTCAGCCCCGCGCTCAACACGCGGCTCGGCGACGAGGCCGCGAAGCGCGGCTTCCGCTTCCTCGAGACCCCCGTCAGCGGCACGAGCACCGCGGTGATGAAGGGCGGCGGCACGATCTTCGTCGGCGGCGACGAAGCGCTGGCCGCCACGTGCGCGCCGATCTTCGACGCGGTCTTCGCCAAGACCGTGCACGTCGGCGGCGTCGGCGCCGCGGCCGTGGCGAAGCTCGCCGCGAATCTGATCGGCGGCATCAGCGCGATCGCGCTCGCGGAAGCGCTGGTGCTGGGCGCGAAGGCCGGCGTGGAGCCGGCGAAGCTGCTGGAGGCGCTGCGACAGGCGCCGGTGCGGACGAGCGCGATGGACATGCGCGGCCCGCTGATGGTCAGCCACAACTTCGAGCCGCACATCCGCCTCGATCTGTACCTGAAAGACTTCGGATTGATGCTGGAGGAAGCGAAGCGGCTCGGCATGCCGCTGCCGCTCACGAGTGTCGCCCATCAGCTCTGCACGGCCACCTCGGCGGCCGGACACGGCGGAGACGATCTGGCGGCGGTGATCACCACCCTCGAACACCTCGCCGGGATGAGGAGCTGACGGTGCGCTTCGGAACCTTCTTCTTCTTTCAGGCCGCCCCCGGGCTGACGCACGCGGAGGTCGTGCTCCGCGAGCTGCAGCAGATGGACTGGACCGAGGAGCTCGGCTTCGACCGGATCTGGCTCACGGAGCACCACTTCATCGACTACGGCCTCGCGGTCGATCCCGGCACGCTCGCCTGCGCCGCGGCCTCTCGCACGCGGAACGTCCGCATCGGCCTCGCCGCCGCGATCCTGCCCTTCCACCATCCGCTGCGCCTGGCCGAGCAGCTCGCGCTCGTCGACGTGATCTCCGGCGGGCGGCTCGACGTCGGCGTCGGGCGCGGCAACCGCCCCGCCGAGTTCCGCGGCTACAACGTGCCGCAGCAGGAGAACCGCGACCGCTTCGAGGAAGCCGTCGAGATCCTCACGCAGGCGTGGACCGAGCCGCGCTTCACCTTCCGCGGCCGGTTCTTCACCGTGGTCGACGCGCAGGTCCAGCCGAAGCCGATCCAGCAGCCGCACCCGCCGATCTACCAGGTGTGCGGCAGCAAGGAGAGCATGGAGAACACCGCCGCGCGCGGCTGGCCGATGCTGAACTCCGTGCTGCGCGGCAACGCCGAGGAGCAGATCGCGAACAACCGCGACGCGTACGTCGCCGCGCTCCACAAGAGCGGGCGCGAGGACGAGATCACGTCGCTCCTGCAGAAGTGGGGGATCTCGCGGCAGATCTACGTGGCGCCGACCGACGCGCAGGCCAAGGAAGAGGCGCGCGAGGCGGAGATGTGGTACCAGGACTCCTTCCGGCGCTTCGTCGTTCCGGAGCGCATCGAGGACGCGCACCCGAGCCTGCAGCCACACTTCCGCCAGCTCGCCGAGCGCCTCGCCAAGGTCAACTACGACGACTTGATCCGCGAGACCGTGGCGTTCGGGTCACCCGATACGGTGGCGCGCAAGATCGAGAGGATGCGCGACCTCGGCGTCGGTCACGTGCTGTGCTGGATGAACTTCGGCGGGCTCGCGCAGGACAAGATCCGCCGCTCGATGGAGCTGTTCGCCCGCGAGGTGATGCCGGCCTTCCGCTAACTCGGAGGGGGCTCCGCCCCCTTCCGACGGTCGTCGCGGTGGTGTATCCGCTCGTGCACGGCAAATGGTGCGGGAGATTGACGTTGCCTCACCGTCGCGACGCGGCTATGGTTTTCGGCGACTCGTCATGGGTGTCGCGCACCCGGCGCCCGCTCTGAGGTACGAAGCCGCGGCCGATCACACCGCGGGGTTGGTGGTCCGTGAAAACACTCCGCCCGGCTCGCCGAAGCCGAGGCTCCTCGATCAAGTGCGTCAGCGCATCCGTGCGCGCCATTACAGCCGCCGCACCGAGAAGGCGTACGTCCACTGCGACCGGGTCGCCGCGTCGACACAGAACCAGGCGCTGAACGCGCTGCTGTTCCTCTATCGCGAGGTTCTCGAGATCGAACTCCCCTGGCTCGACGGCCTCGTTCGCGCCAAGCGCCCCGAGCACCTTCCCGTCGTCTTGACGCGAGAGGAGACGCAGGCTCTCGTCGATGCGCTGAACGGCATTCCGCGCGTGATGGCGCTGCTCATGTATGGCGCCGGTCTCCGGCTCCTGGAGTGTTGCCGTCTCCGGGTCCAGGACGTCGACTTCGCGACCAACCAGATCACGGTCCGCGACGGAAAGGGCGCCAAGGATCGCGTGACGATGCTGCCGGCGACCATCAAGGCGGACCTTTCTCGACACATCGACCGTGTCCGCAAGCAGCACGCGAGAGACCTTGGGCACGGCGCCGGCCGGGTTGAACTGCTGGGCCGCAAGTATCCGAACGCCGGTCGCGAATGGGTTTGGCGGTGGATCTTCCCGGCCACACGGTTCTATCTCGACCGAGCGACCGGCCAACGCCGCCGCCACCACCTTCACGAATCGGTCGTACAGCGGGCCGTCAGGGAGGCTGCACTAAAGTCTGGGATCGTGAAGCGAGCGACGTGCCATACGCTCCGGCACTCGCTTGCGACGCATCTCCTCGAGGACGGTTACGACATCCGGACCGTGCAGGAGCTGGTCGGTCATCGTGACGTGAGCACGACGATGATCTACATCCACGTATTGAACCGCGGGCCCGCGGCAGTCCGAAGCCCCGCAGACCGGACGTTCCGAACATGAGCCGAGCGTGGAAGATCAGGGCGCTACACAGCGCCGCCCCGCAAGATATCGGGGACGCGCTGTTACTGCTCGGCCCGCATAAGTGCGCGTCGTCGCAACCATCCTGGCTCGCCCGAGCCATGGCGCACATCCCCGCTATACTGCGCCCCGCGCAGGCCCTCCACAGCGCTCTATCGGCCGCGCGACGCGAGACTTGAGGTAGTCTCGGCCCCATGTCCCAGGCTTTCCGCGTCGGCGTCGACATCGGCGGCACGTTCACCGACATCGTCCTGCTCGACGCCGGCGGCCGGATCCACACGCGCAAGGTGTCCTCGAGCGTCGACGACTACGCGCGCGCGATCGTCGACGGGCTGCGGGAGGTCTTCGACGAGACGGGGCTCGGCGGGCACGACCTCGCCGAGGTCCTGCACGGCACGACCGTGGCGTCGAACGCCATCCTCGAGCTGAAGGGCGCGCGCACCGGCCTCATCACCACGAAGGGGTTCCGCGACGTCCTCGAGATCAGGCGCATCCGGATGCCGAAGCTCTACGACCTCTCGTGGGAAAAGCCCGTCGCGCTCGTCGAGCGCGCGCTGCGTCTCGAAGTCACCGAGCGCGTCGACGCGCAGGGGCGCGTGCAGACGCCGCTCGATCCCGCGGAGGTCGAGCGCGTGCTCGATCGCCTCCTGGGCGAGCGGATCGAAGCGCTCGCGGTGTGCCTGCTGAACTCCTACGCGAATCCCGAGCACGAGGCGCGCATCGCCGAGATCGTCAGGAAGAGGGCGCCCGGCCTCACGCTCTCCGTCAGCGCCGAGGTGCTGCCGGAGATCCGCGAGTACGAGCGGACGTCGACCACCGTGATCAACGCGTACGTGATGCCGATCGTGCGGCGGTATCTGCGCACGCTGCGCGGCGGGCTCGACACGATCGGCGCGAAATCACCGCTGATGATCATGCAGTCCAACGGCGGGCTCATGACCGACGAGGCGGCGGCCGCGAAGCCCGTCCACGTCATCGAGTCGGGCCCCGCCGCCGGCGTGGTCGGCGCGCAGTCGCTCGCGCGAAAGATCGGGCTCGGCAAGCTCGTGACGTTCGACATGGGCGGCACGACCGCGAAGGCCTCGATCGTCGAGGACGGCGAAGTGAGCCGCGCGACCGAGTACCAGGTGGGCGGCGGGATCATGCACGGCTCGCGGCTGCTCACCGGCGCCGGCTATCTGCTGCGCGTGCCCGCGATCGACCTCGCGGAGGTGGGCGCCGGCGGCGGCTCGCTCGTGTGGATCGATCCGGGCGGCAGCCTGCAGGTCGGCCCGCGCAGCGCCGGCGCGTTCCCCGGTCCGCTCTGCTACGACCTCGGCGGCACCGAGCCCACGGTCACCGACGCGAACGTGATCCTCGGCTTCCTGAACCCCCGCGAGCTCGCCGGCGGCGCGGTGAAGCTCAACGCCGCGCGCGCGCACGAGGTGTTCGAAGCGCGGATCGCGCGGCCGATGGGCTTGCCGCTCGCCGAGGCAGCGTTCGGCGCGCACGTGATCGCGGCGTCGAACATGATGCGCGCGATCCGCGCGGTGTCGAGCGAGCGCGGCCGCGATCCGCGCGAGTACGCGCTGTTCGCGTTCGGCGGCAACGGTCCCCTCTTCGCCGCCGGCATGGCGCAGCAGCTCGAGATGCGGCGCATCGTCGTGCCGCCGGCGCCCGGTCTCTTCTCGTCGTTCGGCTTGCTCTTCGCGGACGTCGAGCACCACTACGTCCGCACGTGGCGCCGGCTCGTCCGTGGCATGCAGCCGGCGTCGCTCGGCGAGGTCTACGGGCGCATGGAGGCCGACGCGCGCGCGCAGCTCGCGTCGGAAGGCTTCCGTGCCGACGCGATCCGTATCCGGCGCTCCGCGGACTGCCGCTACGAGGGCCAGTCGTTCGAGCTGACCGTGCCCGTGTCCGGCGGACCGTTCGACGGCGCGCTGCTCAAGGGCATCGAGGAAGCGTTCGGCCGTGAGCATCAGCGGACGTACGGCCACCGCGCGGGCGAGGACGAGCCGGTCGAGATCGTGAGCCTGCGCGTGGTCGGGCTCGGGATTCCGGACCGGCCGCGCGTGCCCGACGTCCTCCGCGTCGATCGCACGGGCCCGGGGCGCAACGGCGGCGCGCGCCGTGTCTACTTCGGCCCGGAGCTCGGCTGGCGCGAGACGCCGATCATCGACCGGCCGGATCTCGCGACGCCGCGTCACGGTCCCGTCATCGTCGAGGAGTACGACGCCACCTGCGTGGTCCCGCCCGGCGCGCGTGCCGCGCTCGACGCGCACGGCAACATCGTCGTCGAATTGGGACAGGAGATCTGATGGACGCGACTCGCGACCCGATCGGCTTCGAGCTCTTCCGCAACACCCTGCTGTCGATCGCCGACGAGATGGCGCTGACGATCCTGCGCACGGCGTACTCCGGCGTGCTGCGCGACAACATGGACTACTCCACGGCGTTCTGCGACGGCAACGGCCGCACGGTGGCGCAGGGTCTCACGCTGCCCGCGCACCTGAGCTCGTTCCCCGACGCGCTCGCCGCCACGATCGCGCGCTTCGGCGGCCGGATGAAGCCGGGCGACATCTATTGCCTCAACGACCCGTTCGAAGGCGGGATGCACATCCCGGACGTCTTCGTGCTGAAGCCGATCTTCGTCGAGGGCGAGTGCCAGGCGTTCGCCGCGACCATCTGCCACCAGACCGACATGGGCGGCCGCGTCGCCGGGTCGAACGCGTCCGACTCCACGGAGATCTACCAGGAAGGTCTGCGGATCCCGCCCGTGAAGATGTACGACCAGGGCGAGCCGAACGAGACGCTCTTCCGCCTCTTCGAGAAGAACGTGCGGATCCCGGTGCGCGTCTTCGGCGATCTTCGCGCGCAGCTCGCCGCCTGTCACATCGCCGAGGAAGCCTTCCTGCGGCTCATCCACCGCCACGGCGTGAAGCAGGTGCAGGCGTACATGGAGGCGATCCTCGATCACACGGAGCGCCTCACCCGCGCGATCCTCTCCGAGCTCCCCGACGGGGAGTGGTCCTTCGAGGACTGGATCGACGACGACGGCGTCGACTACGGCAAGCCGATCCGGCTCTTCGTCACGTTCAAGAAGCGCGGCGACGCGCTCGTCGCCGACTGGACCGGCACGTCCCCGCAGCCGAAGGGCGCCATCACCAACACGCACTCGTTCACGAAGGCGGCGACGTACACGGCGCTGAAGTCCGTGCTCTCGTACGACGTGCCGTGCAACGCCGGCTTCTATCGCGCGATCGACGTCATCGCGCCGCCCGGCACGATCGCGAACGGCGTCTTGCCCGCCGCGTCCGCCGCGCGCGGGCTCACCGGCTTCCGCATGATCGACACGTGCTTCGGCGCGCTCGCGAAGATGCTGCCGCAGCGCTCGATCGCGGCGTCCGAAGGGGGCAACACCGGCATCTCGATCGGCGGCTACTATCCGAACCGCTCGCCGTTCATCTTCGTGGAGTTCATCTGCTCCGCGTGGGGCGGGCGCGCGTGGTCGGACGGGCTCGACGGCAACGCGAACCTGATGGCGAACATGTCGCTGCCGCCGGTCGAGATCACCGAGGCCGAGCAGCCGCTGCAGATCCTGTCGACCGAGTTCATCCAGGACGTCGGCGGCCCCGGGAAATATCGCGGCGGCGCGTCGATCCGGCGCGAGTACAAGCTGCTGGAGGACGAAGCGGTCCTGCAGGTGCGCGCGGACCGTCACGACTTCCGTCCGTACGGACTCTTCGGCGGCGCGCCGGGCCGCCCGTCGAGCAACGTGCTGAATCCCGACGGCGAGAACCGCGAGCTTCCCGGCAAGTTCACGATGACGATGAAGCGGGGCGACGTGCTCCGCGCGGACTCCGCGGGCCCAGGGGGCTGGGGCGATCCGCTCGAGCGCGAGCCCGCGCGCGTGGCGCGCGACGTGCGTAACGAGCTCGTGAGCCGCCGCGCGGCGTTCGAGGACTACGGCGTGGTGTTCGTGGGCGAGAGCGTCGAGGTCGACGAGGCCGCAACGTCCGCGCGGCGCGCCGGGCTGCGCGCGCAGCGCGGCTGGACCGATCCGCCCGCCGTGAGCCGCTGATCATCGTCCTCGTGCCAGGTATGACGCCTCTGGCATAATGGGCAGACAGCGAGGAGATGATGAAGACGCTGTCGGTAAAGGTCCCTGACGGGCTCGACGCCAAGCTGACCGCAATGGCGCGTCGTCGCAAGACGACGAAATCTACGATCGTCCGCAACGCGCTGGAGCACGCCCTCCACGACAACGCCGGCAAGCCCAAACGCGGGTCGGCGCTCGACCTCGCCCGGGATCTCGTCGGGTGCTTGGAGGGCCCCGGTGATCTTTCGGTGAACAAGGCCTACTTCAAGACATTCGGCCGGTGATCCGCGGTGTCGTGCTCGACACCGGACCTCTCGTCGCGTTCGTGGACCGGCGCGATCGATACCATCGTTGGGCGGCGACCCACTGGTCGGACGTCGCGCCTCCCCTCCTGACCTGCGAACCGGTGCTCACGGAGGCGTGCTTCCTGGTCAGGGAGCTACCGCGGGGGCCCAGCACGATACTCGAGCTCGTCGGGCGGGGCATTGTGAACGTCGCCTATGACATTGAAAGTGACGTGGAAGCTCTCCGCCGGTTGATGATGCGCTACGCGAACGTCCCCATGTCGCTTGCCGACGCGTGTCTCGTGCGCATGGTCGAACGGCATCCAGCGGCTCGTGTCCTCACTCTCGACCGAGACTTCCGTGTGTACCGTGCTCACGGGCGTCGGGTCATCCCGGCCCTCATGCCTTCCGACCTGTGACCAACGCCGAGCTGATCGTGCGGACGCTGCGCGCGGCCGGGATCCGGCATGGATTCGGGATCCCGAGCGGCAACGTGCTGCCGCTCATGGACGCGATGCGAGCGGGCGACCTGCCGTTCGTCCTCACCGCGCACGAAGGGTCCGCGGCGTTCGCCGCCGACGTCACCGGGCGACTCACCGGCGCGCCGGGGCTCTGCATCGCCACGCTCGGGCCGGGGGCGACGAACCTCGCGACGGGCGTCGGGTGCGCGTGGCTCGATCGCTCGCCGATGATCGCCATCACCTGCAACGTGCCGACCGCCCAGCTCGGCCGCCGCATCCAGATGGCGATCGACCATCACGCGCTCTTCGGGCCGATCACCAAGGCGACGCTTCCGCTCCGACCGGGGCGCGTGGGCTCGATCGTCGCCGAGGCGGTCGCGATCGCCCTGGGCGAGCCGTGTGGCCCGGTGCATCTCGATCTGCCGGAAGACGTCGCGATGGCGCCCGCAACCGAAGACGTGCCGGCGGTTCCCGCGGTGAGCCGCGCGCACCCGGCGACGCCCGAGGCGCTCGAGCGTGCCGCCGAGATGCTGCGCAAGGCGCGGCGGCCCGTCGCGGTGATCGGCGCGTCGGCCATGCGTCTGCGTAACGTCGATCTGCTCCGCCGGGTCATCGAGCGCCACCGGCTGCCGTTCGCGACGACCACGATGGCGAAGGGGCTCGTCGACGAGACGCATCCGCTGGCGCTCGGGTGCATCGAGCGCGCGCGGCGGCAGATCCAGCGCGAGCTCCTGCGCGGCGCGGATCTCATCGTCGGGCTCGGCTACGACGTCGTCGAAGTCGAATACGAGGCGTGGATCGGACGCGTGCCGCTCCTCGCGATCGACGTCGATGCCGTCGATGCCGACGGCAGCGTCGTCATTGCGCACCAGGTCGTCGGCGATCTCGACGCGTCGCTCGAAGGCCTGAGCCGCGCGCTGCCTGGAGAACGCGAATGGGGCGCCGACGTCGCGCGCCCGCACGCCGACCATTTTCAACGCGCGCTGCGACCGGCGACCCAGGGCTTCGTCCCGCACCACGCGATCGACGTGGTGCGCGAGGGGTTGCCGCGCGACGGCATCCTCGCCTTCGACGTCGGCGCGCACACGCACCAGATCGCGAGCCAGTGGACGACCTACGCGCCGCGCACGTTCCTCATCACCAACGGCTGGTCGTCGATGGGCTTCGGGATTCCCGCCGCCATCGCGGCGAAGCTCGCGCATCCGGAGCGGCCGGTCGTGGCGCTCGTCGGCGACGGCTGCTTCCAGATGACGGCCGGCGAGGTGGCGGTGGCGCGGCGCCTCGGCCTCGCGCTGCCGATCGTGGTGCTCGACGACGGCTGGCTCTCGCTGATCCAGGTGAAGCAGGAGCGTCGAAGCCTCGCGGTCTACGGCACCGAGACGGGTCGCGCGCCGGACACGCCGGCGCATTACTTCGGCGTCCCCGCCGTCGGCGTGCGCAGCGCGGAAGAGCTCACGAAGGCGCTTCAGAACGCCCTCGCGGCGGATCACCCGACGGTGATCGAAGCGCGCGTCGACCCCGGTCACTACCTGGTCACCGTCTACGACTAGCGCGCGCATCCCGTGATCGACAGACGAGCATTCCTCGCGCTGGCGTGTGCCGGGTTCTCCTCACCGCGCGTGAGTGCCGCCCAATCGCCGGCGACTTCGGCACGCATCGGCCTCGTGTCGCCGTTCTCGCCTTCCGACGCGGCCTCGTGGCACGACGCGTTCCGGCTCGGTCTCCGCGAGCTCGGATGGACCGAGGGCACTAACATCCGGATCGACTACCGCTATGCCCACGGCCGGGACGAGCGCCTGCCGGCACTCATCGCCGAGCTCGCGCGTCTCAACGTCCAGATCATCGTGACGTCGGTCACCGAAGACGCGCTGGTCGCGAAGAAGGTCACCACGACCATTCCGATCGTGATGGCGGCCGCGGGCGATCCGGTCGCGACGGGCATCGTCGACAGCCTCGCGCGTCCCGGCGGGAACCTCACGGGCTTGTCGCAGATGGCCCCGGAGCTCGTCGGCAAGCGGCTGGGGCTGCTCAAGGAGATCGTCCCGAGGCTCGCGCGCGTCGGGGTGATCTGGGTCCCGGGGCATCGGGCCTCGGCGTCGAACTGGAGGGAGATCCAGGGTCCCGCGCGCGAGCTCGGCGTGCAGCTTCATTCCCTGGAGGTCCAAAACGCGGATCAATTCGAGCGCGCGTTTGCCGACGCGGCCAGGGCGAAGGACGAGGCCGTCGTCATCACGCCCAACCCGATCTTCGTGACGAGTCTGAAGCGGCTGGCCGATCTCGCGATCAAACACCGGCTCCCGTCGATCTTCCACCTCAGCGAGTTCGTGAAGCGGGCGGACTCGTGGCGTACGGCGTCGATCGCGCGGACCTCTTCCGGCGCGCCGCCGTCTACGTGGACAGGATCTTGAAAGGAGCCCGGCCGGGCGATCTTCCGATCGAGCAGCCGAGCAAGTTCCAGCTCGCCATCAACACGAAGACCGCGGCGACGTTGGGGGTGAGCGTGCCGCGGTCGCTGCTCCTCCGGTCGGATCAGATCATCGAGTGATCGCTCACACGCACCACTCCCGCGGGCCGTCGTCGTCGTAGCCGCACTGCTCGCAGGGACTGAAGTAGTGCATCGCCGGCGGCATCGCCACGGCGAGCCGGAGCGAGAGGTCGGCCCCCACGTTGCGGATGTGATGCACGGCGCCGCGCGGCACCCACACGATGTCGTCCTTCCGCGCGCGCACGACCACGTCGCCCGTCAGCTCCCACTCGAGCGTGCCGGCGAGCACCACCCACCACTCGTCGAACTCGCGGTGCCAGTGCGGCCGGTTGCCGCCGCCGGGCGCGCTCGCGATCAGCGTGACGAGGTTGCGCTCGTCGGCGATGATGCGCTTCGACCACGGCGCCGGCCCCATCTGCTTCACGATCTCCTCGACGCGCGTGTGCAGTACGTTCGGCCAGGTGCCGTTCGCGCGTGGCGCGATCGGACCCTTGACGAGATCGCTGATCGTGATCGTGACCGGGTCCATCGCCGTCACTTCGGCAGCGGCACGAAGATCGACACGCGCGCCTCGGGACCGACTTCGCGCGTGGCGTGGCCCTGACCCGTGAGGTCCTCGGCGATCAGGATGTCGCCTGGGCCGAGACGCTTCACCGTGCCGTCGCCGATCTCGATGTCGACGGCCCCCGACAGCGTGAACACCGCGTAACGTCCGGGCGCGTGGTGCCACGGGTTCGAGCGATCGGACTCGAACCGGCGGACGACGATGCCGCTGCCCGGGATCAGCTCGGCGCTCGCGGACTTGTCGCCGCGCGGCTCGAGCTTCGGCGTGATCTCTTCGAAGTGCGACTGTCCGTCGGATCCTGCGTAGACGCGAATGATCGCCATGTGGCCTCCTGGAGATGGCGTGATACTACGACGACGCCGACATGGGCGGTGAAGTCACGCGTCGCACGATGGAGCGCTGGTTACTGAGCCACGGGTTCGTCGAAGCGCCGGGCAAGAAGACGAGCCACCGCCAGTTCGACGGGCATGGCATCAAGATCACGCTCCCCGGCCACGGGCCACAGGATCTGACGAAAAAGCACGTGGGACTGATCGTGCGTCAGCTCGTCGCCGCGGGGTTCGACCGCGCGACGGTCCTCCAGGAGCTGAAGGGCTAGTCGTCACCGGGCACGGCTCGCGTGGCCTTTACGCGCTCAGCGTCGGGCGTCCGGCCAGAAACGGATGCCCTCGCGCGCGTAGCCGCCGCCGATGCCGATCGGGGTGCCGTCGGCCCGCCAGCAGGACGCTCCGGTGAGCGTGCCGTCGGCCTCGAACGCGATCGCGCCCATGCCACCGGCGACGTGCGGCAGCGCGACCACCCGATGCCCGCGCGCGGCGAGCCCTGCGCGGATCGCGTCCGGCACCGCCGTCTCGACCTCGAGCTCCTGCCCCTGCGTCCACACGCGCGGCGCCTCGACGGCCTCCTGCAGCGCCATGCCGTGATCGATCAGGTTGACGAGCGCCTGGAACACCGACGTGAAGATCCGCACGCCGCCCGGCAGGCCGAGCGCCCACACCGGCCGCCCGCCGCGCAGCACGATCGTCGGCGCCATCGAGCTCGTCATCCGCTTGCCCGGCGCCGCGGACAGCGTGTGGCCCGGATGCGGATCGAAGAGCGCCATCGTGTTGTTGAGCAGCATCCCCGTGCCCGGCGCCATCGCCTTGGAGCCGAAGAGGTTGTTGATCGTCTGCGTCGCGGCGACCACGACGCCGTCGGCGTCGGCGACGGTCAGATGCGTGGTGTGGGGCGCCCCAGCAGCCACACCCGCGCGATACGTCGCGGCCTTGCCCATGTCGATGCCCGCGCGCCGCGCGGCCGCGTAGTCCTTCGCGATGAGCCGCGCGACGGGCACGTCGACGAACGTCGGATCGCCGGTGGCGGCGTTGCGATCCGCGAACGCGATCTTCATCGCTTCCGCGAGCAGGTGGATGCCGTCCGCCGTGCCGTACCCGAGCCCGGCGACGTCGAAGCCTTCGAGCACGTTCAACATCTGGATCAAGTGGATGCCACCGCCCGTCGGCGGCGGGCAGCCCGCGATCTCGAACCCGCGATACGTCCCGCGCACCGGCACGCGCTCGACGGTGCGGTACGCGGCGAGATCGTCGAGCGTGATGAGGCCGCCCGCGCGCGCCATGTGCTCGACCACGCGGCGGCCGAGCGGGCCGCCGTACAACGCCGTCGCGCCTTCGGCCGCGATCGTTCGGAGCGTCACCGCGTAATCGGCCTGCACCAGCCGATCACCCTTCTTGAGCGGCGCGCCACCGGGCAGGAAGACGCGCGCGCTGTCGGGGAAACGCGCGAGATCGGCGGCCGTCTCCGCGATGCACTCGCTGAGATAGCCCGTGACCTGGAAGCCGTGCTCGGCGTGCCGGATCGCGGGCGCCGTCACCGTCGCGAGATCGAGCGTCCCGAAGCGCGCGAGCATCTCGCACCACGCGGCGAGCGTGCCGGGCACGCCGACGGCCCGGAGCCCGACGGTGTTCTCCCGGCCTTCCACTTCCAGGTAGTCGGGCCACGTCTCCGAAACTGGACGGTACATGTCGGCCCGCGCGGCGGCGGGCGCGGTCGTGTAGCCGTCGATGACCGTGTGCGCGCGGCCGGGGATCACGATCTGCGCGTGCCCGGCGCCGAAGACGCCGACCATCATCGGCTCGACGACGGTGAGCGTGAACAGGGCGGCCACCGCCGCGTCGACCGCGTTGCCCCCGCCCGCGAGCATCTCGGCGCCCGCCGCCGACGCCAGCGGATGATTGGTGACGACCATCCCCCGCGCGGCAGTGACTGGCCGCTTGTCGATCTCGAAATGCGTACCAGCGCGTGCGCGCCAACTCTGATCTGTCACGCAACCCTCCGTTGTCGACACGCGCTGTCCGAGCGCCGGCTCCGCCGGCGCAATCCTTCCTGGGGGGAGGCGGGGAGGAGCACGCCGTCAGGCGTGCGACGACCGTCGGAAGGGGGGCGAAGCCCCCCTCCGAGTTACACGCTCACATGTTTGATGAACTTCTCCGGCGGATCCTCGCCCCACTGGCTGATGAGCGCCTCCTCGGCGGAGAGGAGCGTGCCCGGCGTGCGCGCGTTGAGGCGATCGGTGTCCGCCCAGCGCTCGTGCACGCGGCCCCACGGATCGCACCAGTAGTCGTAGACCTGGCTGCCGAGCAGGTGGCGGCCGACGCCCCACATGTGCTCGTACTTGCCGAGGCGCGCGATGTACTCGTGGTCCGCGAACACCGCGTCGACGTCCGGCACCTCGAACGACATGTGGTTGAGGCCGCCACGCTCGTTGTGGACGGCGAACAGGACGTGATGGTCGACGTACTCGTCACCGCAGTCCACGCGGTTGAACGAGCCGATCAGGTTCTCCTTCGTGCCGGCGTAGACGTCGTCGGAGCAGATCATGCCGAGCGTCTCGCGGAACCACCGCACGGTGCCCTTCACGTCCGGCGTGGCGATGACCCCGTGGCCGATCCGCTTGATCGGCGCCGGCGACTTCGGCAGGCGCATGGGCTCGCGGCGCCGCAGCGGCTCGCGCCCGGTATTCATCTCCTGACGCTGGACGGGAATGGGCGGCAGGCCCTCGATGCCGTACACGACCTCGACCTGCAGGCCGTTCGGCTCACGCAGCCGCACGCGCTGCCCGCCGCCGGGCTCGTCGATCTTCTCCACCGGCGAGGCGCCGGGCACCTTCGCGAGCTTGTGCAGATCCTCCTCGCTCGCCGCGAGGTACGCGAGGCCGATCACCTTCGGGTCGCCCTTCTCGGTGACGTGGAGGTGGTGGCGCGGATCCGTGCCGCGCATGTAGAGCGCGGTGGGCGTGCGCGCCGCGCGGATCAAGCCGAAGTGGGTCAGGAATTCTTCCTGGGCGTCCAGATCGGGCGAGCGCAGCCGCCCGAACGCGAGGTCTCGCACCTTGATCACCGGCATGTCAGCCTCCTTTAATTCGCGACTCCAAGATACGCCTCCCGGATGCGGGACTCGCGCCGCAGCGCGTCCGGCGCGCCGCCCGCGACGATCCGGCCCTCCTCCAGGACGTAGGCCCGGTTGGCGATGTCCAGCGCGCGGATCACATTCTGCTCCACGAGCAGGATCGCCACCCCTTCGTCGTGGATCGCGCGAATGATCGCGAACATCGCGTCGACCACCGCCGGCGCCAGCCCCAGCGACGGCTCGTCCAGCAGGAGCAGGCGTGGCCGCGCCATCATCGCACGGCCGATCGCCACCATCTGCTGCTGGCCGCCCGAGAGCGATCCCGCGAGCTGCCGCCGTCGCTCGCGCAGGATGGGGAACAGGCCGTACACCCGCTCCAGGCCCGCCGCCCGCTCCGCCCGCGCCTCGTCGCGATAACAGCCGATCTCGAGATTCTCCTCGACCGTCATCCGCGTGAAGAGCCGGCGGCCCTCGGGGACCAGCGCGATCCCGTGCCGGCACACGCGGTGCGACGGCAGCGCGCCCAGCTCCACGCCGGCGCAGCGTATCACTCCGGCGCGCGGACGGTGAAGGCCGGCGATCGTGTTGACGAGCGTGCTCTTCCCCGCCCCGTTCGGCCCGATGACGGCGACCAGCTCGCCGGCGCCGACGTCGAGCGAGACGTCCCACACCGCGGGGGCGCCGCCGTACGCGATGGAGAGCTCGCGGACCTCAAGCAACGACGTGCGCCTGCGTCTTGCCGAGGTAGACGTCGATCACGCGCGGCGCGCGCATCGCCTCGCGCGGCGCGCCTTCGGCGATCACCTCGCCCTCGTTGAGCACGACCACGCGGTCCGAGAGCTCCAGCACCGCGCGCATCAGATGCTCGACGAAGAGGATCGCGACGCCGCGGGCGCGGATCTCGCGCACCAGCGTGATCGCGCTCGCGATCTCCGCCGGCGTGAGACCGGACAGCACTTCGTCCAGCAGGATCACGCGCGGACGGCCGGCGAGCGCGCGCGCGAGCTCGAGGAACTTGCGCTCGTGCAGGTTGAGCTCGTGCGGCAGGGCCGACGCCCGCCGCGCGAGCCCGGTGAACTCGAGCCAGTGCCACGCTTCGTCGCGCGCCTCGCCCAGCGCGCAGCGGGCGGCGCCGAACGTCGCGGCGACCGCGACGTTGTCGAGCGCGGTGAGCTGCGCGAACGGCCGCGGGATCTGATACGTCCGCGAGATCCCGAGGCCGGCGATCTCGTGCGCCGGGCGCGCCGCGAGGTCGTCGCCGCCGAGCGTGATCCGCCCGCGATCGAGCGTGTAGTGACCGCTGATGACGTTGATCAGCGTGGTCTTCCCGGACCCGTTGGGCCCGACGAGCCCGACGATCTCTCCCGGCTCGACGCGCAGGCTCACGCCGCGCAGCGCCTGGATGCCGCCGAACGCTCGCCACACGTCTTCGCACTGGAGCGCGACGGGGGGCGCGGAGGCGCGGGGTGGGTCCGCGGCTCCGAACTCGGATTGCGAGGCCGCTTCGCGGCCTCGTGTCCTCCAGTCGCCGCTTGACCCACCCCGCGCCTCCGCGCCCCCCGTCGCGCTCGCTGCCGAGACATCTGCGCGCCTCCGCCGCCACCCCAGCACGGTCGCCACGACGCCCGCCGGCAACAGCAGGATCACGAGCACGAGGACGAAGGCGACGATCGCGCGGCCGAGGATCGCCTGCTGTCCGCTCGTGAACGTGTAGAGCGACGCCGTGATGAGCGCCGCGCCCACCGCGGGCCCGAGCCAGTGGCGCGCGCCCCCGAGCACGCTCATGAGCACGACGTAGAGCGGCACGGTGACCGAGAACGTGTCGCCCACGGTGACGTAGCTCACGTACATCGCGTAGATGCCGCCCGCGATGCCGGCGACGCCGGCCGAGATCGCGAACGCGATGAGCTTGTACGCGAACGTGGGGACGCCCTCGACTTCCGCGACGTCCTCGTCGTCGTGGATGGCGTAGAGGCCGAGGCCGAGGCGCGCGCGCGTGACGAGGTACGCCGTGATCAGCGTGCCCGTCGCCAGCGCGAGCGCCAGCAGATAGAACGTGCCCGTCGGCGAGCCGACGAGACGCGGGAGCGGCACGTTGCTCAGGTAGACGCCGGGACCACCGTCGAGCCTGGTGTTCAGCACGATCGTCGCGAGCACGAACGTGATCGCGAGCGTGAGCAGGCCGAACAGCTCGCCGCGCAGGCGCTTGACCCGGAAGACCACCGCCCCGATGCCCGCGCTCAGCAGCGCGGCCACGAGCGCCGCGACGGGCAGCGTGACGAGGAACGGGACGTCGTACGCCGCGGCGAGCGTGGTCGTCGTGTAGACGCCGGCGCCGAAGAACGCGCCGTGGCCGAAGCTGAAGTAGCCGGCGTAGCCGCTCAGGATGCTCCAGCTCGTCGCCAGCGCGATCCAGTGGAAGACGAGATAGAGGAAGGACTCGTAGAAGGCGGGCAGGCCCACGAGCGGCAGGCACGCGAGCGCGAGCGCCACGGCGATCAACGTCACGACCACGCGCACGCGCTCCGTCACACGCGCTCCGGCCGGAAGATCAGGAGGCCGATCAGGATCGAGAACGACACCAGCGGCGCCCACGCGGGCGCGACGACCGCCATCGTGATCGATTCGCTCATCCCGATGAGGAACCCCGCGAGGAGCGCGCCGACCGGGTTGCCGAGACCGCCGATGATCACCACCGCGAACACCACGCCGAGCCACGCCCAGATCTGCGACGGCGCGAGCGTGGCGATGAGCGCGATGAACGTGCCGGCCGCGCCCGCGTAGGCGGCACTCAGTCCCGAGAGCAGGAGCGCGTGGCGCCGGTGATCGACACCGAACGCGCCCGCGATGGCGGGATCCTCGGCGGCGGCGCGCAGGGCCTTGCCGACGTAGGTGAAGCGCAGCCACGCCCAGGTGGCGAGCGCGAGCGTCGCCGCGGTCAGGCACGCGAAGAGCTCGAGCAGCGGGACGAACACCGGGCCGAGCTTGAACGACGCGCTCGCGTACGGCGTCTCGTAGCGGCGATAGTCGGCCGTCCAGAACCACTGGATGACCGACTCGAGGATCACCGCGATGCCGAACGTCACGAGCAGCGAGGTGAACTCGGTGACGCGGAAGCGGGCGAAGAGCAGGTGCAGCGCGATGCCGAGCCCGAAGAACGCGGGGACGAGCACGATGGCCGCGACCCACGGCGACAGGTGGAGCGCGGTCCCGAGCTGGTACGTCAGGTACGCGCCGAGCAGCGCGAGCGCGAAGTGCGCCAGGTTGACGAGGCGCAGGAGCCCCCACGAAAGGCTCAGGCCGAGGGCGAGCAGGCCGTACAGACCGCCGGCCAGGAGGCCCGACACCACCGCCTGGCCGAGCAGCGTCGCGCTCGGCATCGTCGCGATCCTGCGCTTACTGCGGCTGGAGCCGCGCGCCGGGCGCCGTGAACTCGCGGGGCCACACGACGACCCACTTGCCGTCCTGCACCTGCTTCACCTTGAAGAGGTCGTCGCCGTAGTTGTTCGGCCCGTCGAAGCGGAGCTTGCCGATGATCGTGTCGACGCGGTTCTTGCGGAGCCACGCGCCGATCGCCTTGTCGTCGAGACTCTTGGTCGCGGTCACGCCGGCCTCGAGCACCTGCCACGCGGCGAACGAGCCGCCCACCTGCGTCTCGATCGCCGTGTACGGCACGTTCGCCTTCGCCGCACGCTCCTTGAAGATCGGGACGAACTTCGCCGCGCCCGGGTTGTTCATGAACGGCGGATGCTCCTCGAACACCGTGACGGACAGCGCGTTCTTGCCGTCGGGCGCCGCGACGAGCGGGCCGGGCGCCGGGAACAGGTGGAAGTGGCGCGGGGGCGTGTAGTCGAGCTTCTTCATCGCCTCGAGGAGCTGGTTGCCGTCGAGACCGAGGGCGCCGATCCAGAGAAGATCGGCGTTCGCGTCCTTCACGCGCGCGGCGATGGCGCCCCAGTCACGCGTGCCGAACTCGTACTCGAGGTAGAGCGGCACTTTGAGGCCGCGCTTCTCCGCGACCTCCTTCGCGCCGTTCGACTGGAACTGCGCCGAGGGAAACTTGCTGGTGACGATCGCGACGCTCTTCGGCGGCTTCGACGTGGCCGCGACGGCGTCGAACACGGTCGTCGGAACCGTCTTGTTCGGCTCCGGGCCGAACGCCGCCGTCGGGAAGTGCATCTCGTACTTCGCGAGGTGCGGCATGCCGAACGAGTGGTGGACGTAGACCTTGTTGTAGCGCTGGGCGACGCCCATCGCGGCGAGGATGCCGCTGGTCGCGTAGGGGCCGATGATCAGGTCGACCTTGTCGACGGTGATCAGCTTCTCGTACAGGCTGCGCGCGAGCTCCGGCTTCGACTGGTCGTCGAGCAGCACCCACTCGACCGGCCGTCCGAGCAGGCCGTTGGCCTTGTTCAGCTCCTCGACGTAGATCTCGCCGGCGATCTTGTGGAGCAACGCCGTCGGCGCGAGGGGGCCGGTCAGCGCGAGCGTCCCGCCGATGCGAATCGGCTGTCCGGACGGCGCGGCGGCCGCGGCGGCGGCGAACGCGAGGAGGACGACGAGAGCAAGCGCGGCACGCATCATGAGAGCGCCTCCTAAGGTGTGCGCACACTAGAGACTGGCGCCCGGTTTGTCAACGGAGCGGTCGTCCTTTAGCATCTCGCCATGCTGAACGCCACGCGCGAGCTCGTGCTGCCGACGACGATCACCGGGTCGTATCCGCGGCCACACTGGTTTACGGAGGAGCTGCGCGGGCGCGGCTTCAAGGACGCGCTCGGGGACTCGCGCTTCCGCGAGCAGTACCTCGACGCCGTCGCGTGCCTCGTCCGCGAGCAGGAGATGGCGGGGCTCGACATCGTCACCGACGGCGACTCGCGCTTCGATCTCACCGTCGGCGGGAAGTCGTGGTTCTTCTACGTGATCGAGCGGCTGCGCGGGATCACCGGCCACGTCGATCGCTCGACGGGCGGCGGCTGGCGGGGGCTCCCCGCCGGGCACATTCTGCGCGAGGTGATGGAGGCGTACCAGCCGGCGATCGTCGGTGCGGCCGTCGCGAACGCGGGCCTGGAGTACTCGTCGCTCTTCAAGACGGCGCAGCGGCTCACCACGCGGCCCGTGAAGTTCGGCGCGATCACCGCGCAGTCGCTCGCGAAGATGCTGGTGAACAAGCACTATGCGTCCGATCGCGACCTGATCCTGGCGCTCGCCGACATCTTCAACGCGGAGCTGAAGCAGGTGGCGGCGGCAGGCTGCCGTGTGATCCAGATCGAGGAGCCGCAGCACCACATCGCGGGCGCGAACGGCACGGCGACGGACAAGGACCTCGAGTTCTTCACCGAAGCCGTCAACCGCGAGATGACCGGCGTGCAGAGTGAGATCTGGCTCCACACGTGCTGGGGCAACCCGAACCAGCAGCCGTTGCACTGGGAGCGGCCGTCGTACGAGCGCTCGCTGCCTTACCTGCTCGCGACGAATGCCGATGTGCTCACGCTGGAGTGCGCGTCGACGAACGGCCGCGACCTGCCCTTGCTCAAGCGCCACCGCACGGACAAGAAGATCGGGATCGGCGTGGTGAACCACTCGACGGCGGCGGTCGAGCCGCCGGAGTTCGTCGCGAGCCTCATCCGCAAGGCGCTCGAGTACGTGCCGCTCGAACGCCTGGTGCTCTCGACCGACTGCGGCTTCGGCCGCGAAGGCCTCTCGCGCCGGATCGCGTTCTACAAGGCGGTCGCGATCAACCTCGGCGCGAACGTCGTGCGCCGCGAGCTCAAGCTGCCCGAGGTCGAGATCCCCGCCGCCGACGCGCGCTGGACGTTCGCCGGGTGAGCGACGCGCTCGCTCGGTTCAAGGGTCAGCGCTACTTCAGCCTCGAGAGCTATCGCCGCGACGGGACGCCCGTGCGGACGCCGCTCTGGTTCGTCGACCTCAACGGAGAGATGGCCTTCTACACGATGGCGGCGTCGGGCAAGGTCAAGCGGCTGCGCCGGAACCCGCGCGTGCGTGTCGCCCCGTGCGGCGGGCGCGGCAACATCACGGGCGAGTGGGCGGGAGGAACGGCGCGCCAGCTCGAAGGCGAGGAAGCGCGTCAGGTGAATCGGATGCTGAACGAGAAGTACGGCTGGCAGCGCGCGCTCCTCAACCTCCTGGTACGGATCCGCCGTACGCCGCGCGCGACGTTCGCGATCCGGCTCGCGTGAAGACGCCGCGGCGCGGCACGCGATAGCGCTCACACCGCACGGTGCATGCCGCCGTCGACGTGGATGCGCTCGCCGGTGACGTAGCGCGCGCGCTCCGAGCAGAGGAACGCCACCGTCCACGCGACGTCGACGGCCTCGCCGAAATAGCCCATCGGGATGTTCGCGCGCGTGAACGCCGCCTGGCTCTCCGGCGTCGGGTGGAGCTTCGCGTCGATCTGCTCGCTGTGGACACGGCCCGGCGCGACGCAGTTCACGGTCACACCGTGCTTGCCGATCTCGCGCGAGAGTCCCTTCGCCCACGCGTGCACCCCGGCCTTCGCCGCGACCGCGGCGTTCACCTGCGCCGGCTCCGCCGTGCCGGTGACGCACACGACGCGGCCCCAGCGGCGCTCGATCATGCCGGGGAGCACTGCCTGCGTGAGCTTCCGCACGGCGGTGAAGTTGATCGAGAACGACTCGTCCCACGCGTCGTCCGGCGAGTCCCACGGCATCGGGCGTGAGCCGCCCGCGTTGTTGACGAGGATGTCCGCGCGGCCGTAGGCGCCGAGCACGGCGTCGCGCAGGCGCTCGGCCGCCGCGCGGTCGTAGAGGTCGAGCGTCACGGCGAGCGGCTTCGCCCCGCCCTGCCCTTCGATCTCCTTCTGCAGCGTCTCCAGCAAGTGCGCGCGACGGGCCACGACGACCGTCTGCGCGCCTTCGGCCGCGAGCACCTTCGCCGTCTCACGCCCGATGCCGACGCTGCAGCCCGTGACGACCGCCACCTTGCCCTTCAGCTCGAGGTCCATGCCGTGCCCTCCACCCCTATAATCACCCGATGCCGCTGCTGCCTCTCGTCACGCGCGATCAGCTCCCCGAAGATCTCCGCCCGCTCTGGGACGACTGCGAGCGTCACGCGCCGTCGTTCCGCCACCTGTGGGCGACGATGGCGAATTCGCCGACGATCTTCCGCCACGTGTGGGGCCAGCTCCTCGAGCTCAAGCGCACGAGCCCGGTCGCCGCGCGCCAGTACGAGATCGGCATCGTCGTCGTCTCGACGCTCACGCGCTGCGCGTACTGACTCGGACAGCACACGCCTCTGGCAGAGGCGGCCGGGCTCTCCCCGATGCAGCTCGAGACCCTCGCGAAGCTCGACCTCGGTCCGCTGCCGGAAGACTACGCGTTCGCGGCGCGCGCGGGATTCTCCGCGGACGAAAGCCTCGTGATCGACCTCGCGTACTTCCTCGTGTGGAGCGGCGTGCACGCGCGCGCGGCCGACGTCCACCCGCGCGTCGTCCACACGCTGCGCCGGCGGCTCCACGCGAAGCTCCGCGAGCGTTTCTCGCCGCGCGAGATCGAAGAGCTGACGTGGCGCTTCACCCAGTGCGTCGCGTTCAACTGGCACAACGAGTTCCTGGAGCTGGACTGATAAGGATGGGGGGGCTCAGGGCGCCCCCCAAGCCCCCCAACGCCTCCGGGCGGACGTCAAGTCCGCCGGGAGGCGAGTGCCGTGAGCTCCCGGATGCGGCTCGGTGAGAGCGGCATCTCGCGGATCGTGATCCCGAACGGCGACAGCGCGTCCTCGATCGCTTCCGCGAGCACCGCGGGCCCCGGAATCGCGCCCGCCTCGCCCGCCCCCTTGATGCCGAGCGGATTCAGCGGCGACGGCGTCTCGAGGTGGACGACCTCGATCTCGGGGATCTCCACCGCCGTCGGCAGCAGGAAGTCCATGAAGGTCGTGGTGAGCGGCTGGCCGTTCTCGTCGTAGACGATCTTCTCGTAGAGCGCGCCGCCGATGCCCTGCGCGACACCGCCGTGGATCTGTCCCTCGACGACGGTCGGATTCACGAGCGTGCCGCAGTCGTGCTGCACGACGTACTTCAGGATCGCGACCTCGCCGGTGCCGGGATCGACCTCGACGATCGCCACGTGGCACCCGCTCGCGAACGTCGACTGCGCCGGCGCGTAGTACCCGACCGCTTCCAGCCCGGGCGCCTCGCCCTCCGCGAGCACCGCGCCCTCGCGCGGCTTGACGAGCTTCAGCGCCGCCGCCGACGCCTCCTCGCCGTATGCGTAACGGATCGGATCGGCCACCGTCGCGAGGGCGCCGAGCGTGAGCTCCTTGCCCGGCGCGCCCCTCACGCGCACGCGCCCGTCGACCAGCTCGAGATCCTCCGGCGCGGCCTCGAGGAGCTCCGCCGCGATCCGGATCGCCTTGTCGCGGACCTTGCGCGCGGCGACGTCGATCGCGCTGCCGCTCGTGACGAGCGCGCGGCTCGCGTAGGTGCCCGCGCCCCAGTTGAACTTGCGCGTGTCGCCGGTGATGACGGTCACCGCGCGCGGGTCGCAGCCGAGCACCTCCGCCGCGATCTGCGCGAACGTCGTGTAGTGGCCCTGCCCCTGCGTCGTGACGCCGGTGGCGACGAGCACGGTGCCGCTCGGCTCGACGCGCACGTGCGCGCCTTCGTACGGACCGATGCCCGTGCCCTCGACGCAGCAGCCGATGCCGAGCCCGAGGTAGCGGCCCTCGGCGCGCGCCGCGGCCTGCCGCGCGCGGAAGTCGGCGACGCCCGCGCGGTCCAGCGCCATCTCGAGTCCCGCGGGATAGTCGCCGCTGTCGTACTTCGTCGGACCGCCGTCCTGGAACGTGAGCCCGACGTCCCACGGGAACTCGTGAGGCTGGATGAAGTTGCGCCGCCGCACCTCGGCGGACTCGATGCCGAGCGTGCGCGCGATCAGCGTGATCACGCGCTCCATGACGAAGACGCCGTGCGGGCGCCCCGCGCCGCGATACGGCGTCACCGGCACCGTGTTCGTGTAGACGACGTCGAACTCCACCGCGTAGTTGGGCAGGCGGTACGGGCCGGGAAGCTGGGTGGCGGTGATGCACGGCACGACGATTCCGTACGGCGTGTACGCGCCCGCGTCGTGCACGAACCGGTCGCGCAGCGCGAGGATGCGGCCGTCGGCGTCGATCGCGACCTCGACGTCGTGAGCCTGGCCGCGCTCCTGGTTGGCGGCCATCAGGTGCTCGCGCCGGTCCTCGATCCACTTCACCGGCCGGCCGAGGCGCAGCGCCGCCCACGGCACGAGGATCTCTTCCGGATAGAACAGCATGACCTTCGTGCCGAAGCCGCCGCCGACGTCGGGCGCGATCACCTCGACCTTGAACTCCGGCAGCCCGAAGAGGCGCGCGAGCCCGTTCTTGATGGGCAGCGGCGCCTGCGTCGAGCTCCACACGCGGAGCCCGCCGCCGCGCGCGTCGAGCTCTGCCGCGACCCCGCGGCCCTCGATCGGGCTGCCGCAGCTGCGCTCGATGACGAGACGCTCGCGCAGGACGTGCGCGGCACCCGTGAACGGTCCGTCCGGGTCGCCCACCCGTTGCGGGAACTGCGCGGCGCAGTTCTCCGGCACGTCGGCGTGAACGCGCGGGGCGCCCGCGGCGCGCGCCGTCTCGATGTCGGGAGTCGCCGGCAACGGCTCGTAGTCGACGTCGACGGCCGCGGCCGCGTCCTCGGCGAGATAACGGTCGTCGGCGACGACGAACGCGACGATCTCGCCGACGTAGCGCACTTCGTCGGTGGCGAGCGGCCGCTGCGTGCGCGGATGCGTGAGCGCCGGGTGCGGGATCAGGAGCGGGCCGGGCTGGTTGATCGCGCCGAGGTCCGCCGCCGTCGCCACGAGATGCACGCCGGGGATCGCGCGCGCGCGCGAGGCATCGATGGACCGGATGCGCGCGTGCGCGTGCGGGCTGCGCAGGCACGCGCCGTGGAGCACGCCGGGCAACGGCACGTCGTCCACGTAGCATCCGAGCCCTCGGAGCAGCCGCGGATCCTCCGTCCGCGGCAGCCGCGCGCCGATCACGCGCGTCGTCATCGCACGCCCTCCGCCATCAGTGCGCTCGCCCGGCGCACGGCCCGCACGATGTTCTGATAGCCCGTGCAGCGACAGAGGTTGCCGGAGATCTCGCGCCGGATCTCGTCGTCGCTGGGGTGCGGATGCTCGCGCAGCAGCGCCGTGATGGTCATGAGCATGCCCGGCGTGCAGAAGCCGCATTGGAGGCCGTGCTCCTGCCGAAACGCCTCTTGCACGGGATGGAGCGCGTCGGGCCCCGGCGCGAGCCCTTCGACCGTCGTGAGACTGGCGCCGTCCGCTTGCACGGCGAACATCAGGCACGCGCGCACCGGCTGACCGTCGAGGTGGACGGTGCACGCGCCGCACACGCCGTGCTCGCAGCCCACGTGCGTGCCCGTGAGCCCCAGGCGCTCGCGCAAGAAATCCGAGAGCAGCAGCCGCGCCGGCACGGTCGCCGTGTGCTCGTGACCGTTCACGCGCACGCGGACAGCGAAGTCGCGGGTCATGCGCGTCGCGCGCGCTCGCCCGCACGCGCGAGCGCGCGCACCGTCAGCACGCCCGCGACGTGACGCCGATAGGCCGCCGTCGCGTGGATGTCCGTGTGAGGCTCGACCTGGCGGCGTACCGCGTCCGCGGCGGCGGCCATCGAATCGGCGGACAAGGCGGCGCCGACCAGCGCCCGCTCGGCCGCCGTCGCGCGCACCGGAACCGCGTCGACGCCCGTGAGCGCGAGCCGCGCCTCTCTCACCACGTCGCCGTCCAGCGTCACCACGGCCGCGACGCCCGCGAGCGCGAAGTCGCCGTGGCGGCGCGCGATCTCCATCCATGCCGCGCCGCTGCCCGGCCGCAACGACGGGAACCACACCTCGCTGAGCAGCTCCGTCGACGCCAGCGCGGTCGAGAGGTAGCCGGTGAAGAACTCGCGCGCGCCGATCACGCGCTCCTTCGTCGCATCGCGCACGGTGAGCCGCGCGTCGAGACAGAGCGCGACGGCGGGCAGCTCGGCGGCCGGATCGGCGTGCGCGAGGCTGCCGCCGACCGTGCCGCGGTGACGGATCGCGGTGTGGCCGACCCACGGCAGCGCCTCGGTGAGCAACGGCACGCGCGCGGCGGCGAGCGCGCTGCGCTCGACCGTCCGCTGCCGCGTCATCGCGCCGATGGCGAGGCCACCCCCGCGCTCCTCGATGAACGCGAGCCCGCGGGCGCGATTGAGATCCACGAGCCGCGCCGGCGCCGCGAGGCGCAGGTTCAGGATCGGCACGAGGCTCTGACCGCCGGCGAGGAGCTTCGCGTCATCGCCGTGCCGCGCGAGCTCCGCGACGGCTTCGTCCGGCGACGTGACGGCGACGTAGTCGAATGCGGGCGGCTTCATGGAGCAGTTGACGATACTATGCCTGTCCGGGAGGGAGCATCCGATGCGCTTCGGCATTTTCACGAGCATGGGCAACCAGACGTGGGACGGCGTGCGCGAGCTCTGGCACCACCTCGAGACGACGGGGTGGGACGCGGCGTGCGTGACCGACCACTTCATGCCGAACAACGCGCAGCGCGAGGGCTCGACGCTCGAGGCGTGGAGCACCCTCAGCGCGCTCGCGGCCCTCGTGCGGCGCATGCGCGTGGGGACGATCGTGCTCGGCAACACCTACCGCCATCCCGCCGTCGTCGCGAAGATGGCCGCGCAGGTCGACATCATCTCGGGCGGGCGCCTGATCCTCGGCGTCGGCTCGGGCTGGCAGGAGAACGAGCACGAGGCGTACGGCATCCCCTACGGGACGATGCGCGAGCGGCTCGAGCGGCTCGACGAGGCGTGCCACGTGATGAAGTCGCTGTGGACCCAGCGGCGCAGCACGTTCAAGGGACGCTTCTACCAGCTCTCCGACGCGCCGCTCGATCCGAAGCCCGTGCAGGCGCCGCATCCGGAGCTGATGATCGGCGGCGTGGGCGAGAAGATCACGCTGCGCATCGTCGCGAAGCACGCCGACCGCTGGAACATGTGGGGGGGCCCGAAGACCGCCGCCCTCAAGGGCGCCGTCCTCGATCAGCACTGCGCGGCCGTCGGCCGCGATCCCGGGACGATCAAGCGGTCGGCGAACATGGCGCTGCTCATCACCGACAAGACCCAGGCGATCGACACCCTCGCGGAGTTCATCGGCGCCCGCATGGGCAAGCACGTCCCCGATCCGCGCGACACCTGCCTCGCGGGCACGCCGGATCAGATCCGCGAGCAGCTGCACGCGCTGCAGGCGGCCGGCATCGACATGGTGTTCGTCCCGACGATGCTGCGGCCGCTGCCCGAGCTGCGTCCGGACCTCGACCGCTTCATCACGGAGATCGCGCCGGCCTTCAGGTGACGCGCAGGTCCTTGACGCCCGGACGCCAGACGTCCGCGAAGCGATCCTGCATGGAGCGCCGCGCGCGCCAGTTCCCGATCCAGCCGGCGGCGACGCAGGCCGGGAGGAACGCGCCGATGATCGGGTGCGCCCGCACGAGCTCCCACGCGAGGCCCGCGAGGCCGCCGAGCGACACGAGCGCGTTGACGGTGGCCGCGAACCCGTCGGACACGACACCACGCACGAAGAACAGGAGCGCGAGGGCGAGGAGCGGCAACAGCACGAGGAAGTAGCCGGCCTGACGCATGCGCAGCGCCGTGTGGACGGCGTCGAGCGGAAGGCCCTTCGCCAGCGTCGTTTGCACGGTGGTCCTGACCTTCTCGAGCCGGCTCGCCTCGCTCTCCGGTCCCACCACGATGCTCGTCGGCGGCACGTTCCCCGGCGCGTAGCCCTCCGTCCGAAGCGCGATGCGATCGAAGACGCTCACGTGCACCCGCGGCCGGTCGATGCCGTGCTTCGCCGAGATCTGCGTCAGGTCGCGCGGGGAGTATCGATAGAGGAACGAGAGCCCGGTGCGCGAGTCGTACAGCATGTCGTGCACGTTCCGGTGCTCGTGGTAGCTGTCGGCGTCGAGCTGGCTGAAGCGCAATCCCGCCGCGCCCGCCTGATTCATCATCCAGTCGAGCGTCACCAGCGACATGCCGTGCTTCGGATAGCCGCCGCCGACGTTCGAGTGCACGCCGGCGAACCACACCTGGTCGAGGCGCGGGTCCGTGGTCCCGTCGGGCCGCCTCTCGTCCCACAGAATCGGATGAAAGGTCTGCCGCTCGTCGTCGATCGCGAGCGCGTGGCACGCGCGGTCGACGATGTCGCCGAGCAGGTAGTGCTTGAACCACGGCACCCGGACGCCGCTCAGCAGCCAGAGCGCTTTCTTCAGCACCGCGTCGTCGGGCAAGCCGACGGCGCCGACGGTGTCCCACACGCCGATGAACGCGATGCGCACCGGATCGCCCGGCTGGTGCACCGGATGGCTGCGACGAAACGCTTCGGCGTTCCGCGTCGCTTCGGCATGGAATCGCTCCGGACGAAACCGCTGCCGATCGACGCGGTACGCTTCGCTGACGCCGTCGCGCAGTCCGGCCTCGGACAGCGCGTCGCCGTCGAGGATCCCGCAGGTGGCGATCATGCCGCCGAGCGCGCGAACCGTGTAGGCGCCGCGGCTGAAGCCGAACAGGTAGATGGAGTCGCCGGGACGGTACACGCGGGCGAGGTCGGTGTAGAGATCGCGCACGTTGCGCGCGAAGCCGTAGCCGAAGGCGCCGCCCAGGATGCGGAGGACCTTCATGCTGCCCGTGCCGACGCCGTCGTCGTAGAACGCGACCGGGGCGGCGCTCGTCCGGCGGCAGCTCGAGGTCCACCGCCTCGTAGAGCTTGTAGACGTTGGTCCCGCGGTTCTTGATCGCGGTGTTCCCGGTGCCGTCGGAGCAGAGCACGATGTTCTTCGCGGGCATGGCCGTCTCCGTCAGCGTGTGGTGGCGGCCGCGCGCGCGAGCAGCGCGTACTTGGCGAGTGTTCGCGCGGCGGCGTCGGCGGGCCAGCGGCCGTCGTCGATCGAGCGCAGAAAACGATCGAGCACGATCGCGAAGTGCGCCTCGTGTCCGCCGTCGAGCCCGGCGGGGATGACGATCTCCCGAGGGCTGCCTCGCTCGGCGCGGACGCCTGGGAACTCCCCCTGTGCGGCGCGCACGACCTCGTCGACCGCCTTCGCGGCCGCGTCGTCGTGCGGCTCGACGGCGAGCCGGCGGCGATGGCTCGTGCGCGCGGTCTGCTCGAGCCGGATGTCGGCGCGCGTGCCGTGGACGAGCATGAGCGACGTGTCGCCGCCGCCGGGCGGCGAGGCCAGATCCCACCGCGCGCTCGCGCGCACCTCCGCGTCGCCCACGCGGAACGTGAGCTCGGCGTTGCAGTCGTAGACGAGCGCGTCCCCGTCGACGACGGGCTTCAGCGCGCCCGGAAAGTCCGGCTCGCCGGTGATGCGCGCGAACACCTCGCGCGGCACGCGCGTCGGCCACGTGCGCGCCGCCACGAGCGTCGGATCGCGGGGCGGAGCTCCCGGCGCGCCCGCGGCGAGTCCCTGCGCGCGGTCGACCATGTGCGTCGGGATGTCGACGAGCCCGCGGCCCTGCACGCCGACGTCGAAGAACCACCACGGACGCCGGAGCGGCGCGCCGTCCACGAGCTTTTCCAGGCAGTGCACGCTGTCGATCTCGATCGCCGGCCCGTCGGGACGAAGACGTCCGAAGACGTCGGGTGAGTCGACGAGGCGCTTCACCAGCCGCGTGGCGACGTCGTGACGGCCGGTCATGATCTCGGTGACGACCGGCGGCCCCGCGAGGCTCGGGCGGATGTCGTCGACGTCCTCCGCCGACACCAGCCACGGCTTGTCGGCGAGCACGTGGAACCCCGCGTCGTGCAGGCGCCGGATCGTCCGCACCTTGCCGCCGTTCCTGCCGGCGAGGATCACCGCGTCGCCCCGGCGCTCCGCGATCAGCGTCGCCAGCGGATCGTCGGCCGTGACCACGTCGACGCGCCAGCGCGTGGGCGCCGAGGCGCGACGGTTGAATCGCTCGACGAGTGCCAGGAAGTCGCGGCGCTCCGGCCCGTCGGGCGCGTAGACGACGATCTCGTCGGCCACGCGGGGATGCGGCGCGCGGAGCGTGAGCGTCGCGTGGAAGTGCCCGGGGTCGAGGAACAGAAGGTGATGCGTCATGCCCCTATCGTTATATGTCATCCGGCCGGCTGCGCGACGGGCAGCGTGCGGGCGCGAGAGACGCGGCGGATCAGCGCGCCCACGATGACGAGGTTGACGGCGCCCGCCCCGACGGCGTCGAGATAGGGCCGCGTGTAGCTGCCGGTGCGGTCGTAGGCGTGGCCGCCGTGCCACCCGCCGAGGCCCATCCCGAACCAGGCGAACATCACCACGACCGCGAGCGACATCGCCACGACCTTCGGCTCCACCAGCTCGCGGATGCAGACCCACACCGCCGTCATCACGCCGCTGTAGCCGATGCCGAAGAGGGCGCTCAGCGCGTACAGCACGGGCATCGACTCCACGCGGAGGAACCAGAAGAGGAGCACCGTCTGCAGGAGCGACGTCCAGAAGTAGGAGTGAAGCCCGCCGAGGTGATCGGTGATCCGGCCGAGCAGGACGCGGCCGAACACGCCCGCTCCCATGATCACGAGGAAGACGCGGACCGCGTCGGTGTACGGCATCCCGCGGTCGGTGAGCATCGCGACGGTGTGGACGATCGGCACGGACATCGTCGCGCAGCAGAACACCGTCGCCAGGCTCAGCCAGGCGACCACGAGCGGCGCCGGCAACAGCGGATGGCTCGCCCGCGCCACGGCCCCGGGCACCTGCGCGCCGGCGAGGACCGGCGGCGTGCGGATCATGAACGCGAGCGGGATGCTGCCGACCGCGTAGATCACCGCGAGCGTCAGGTACGCGGCGCGCCACCCGTAGCTGACGATCACGTGCCCGGCCACGAACGCGACGAGGATCTGCCCGAGCGGCCCGCCGGCCGAGAGGACGCCCAGCGCGGTGCCCTGGTGCCGGTGGAACCAGAGCCCGACGTTCGCGATCGTCGGCACGTTGACCGCCGCGACGCCCAGCGCGGCCAGCACGACGTAGGCGGCGTAGAACTGCGGGAGCGAGCTGATCCCCGCGAGCAGCACGAGGGCCGTCGGCTGGGCGATCGCCCCGACCAGGACAACCGGGCGGGTGCCGTAGCGATCGGCCAGGCGTCCCCAGAGCACGCCGGCGATGCCGATCGTCACGGCGCCGATCGTGTACGCGAGCGCCGTCGCCCCGCGCGGCCAGCCGAACTCCTGTGAGATCGGCTTGAGGAAGACGGACAGGCTCGAGAGCACGCCGAGGTTCAGCGCGACGAGCACGGTGCCGATGACGAGCATCACCCAGGCGTAGCGCGGTTCGGAGCCGGAAGAGGGCATGATAGGCGAAAGTCTAGTCCAGAGGCGCTCGAGGAAAGGAGCACCACGATGACTCTCGCCGGCCGTGTCGCGATCGTCACGGGAGCCGGAAACGGAATCGGCAGCTCCACGGCGCTCGCGCTGGCGGACGCCGGCGCCGACGTCGCCTGCATCGACCTCAACGAGCAGGCCGCGCGCGACACGTGCGCGGGGGTCGGCGGGCTCGGGCGGAAGAGCCTCTACATGAAGGCCGACGTCGGCGACCTCGCGAGCATCGACGCGATGGTCCGGCGCGTGATCGACACGTTCGGCCAGGTCGACATCCTGGTCAACAACGCCGGCGTCACGCGGCGCGCGTACATCATGGACCTCACCGAGGACGACTGGGAGCGGATCACGCGCGTGAACAGCAAGGGCGTCTTCTTCTGTCTGCAGCGCGTGGCCCGCGAGATGATCCCGCGCCGGCGCGGCGTCATCGTCAACATCGCGTCGATCGCGGGCAAGGGCTACGCCGGGGCTTCCAACGCCATCTACGCGCAGAGCAAGGGCGGCGTCATCGGTCTCACGCGCATGGCCGCCGTCCAGCTCGCGCGCCACAACATCAACGTGAACGCCATCTGTCCCGGCACCACGGTCACCGCGCTGTCGCAGGGGAACCTCGAGGCGCGCGCGAAGGAGGAAGGCGTCACGGTCGAGGAGATGGAGCGCACGCGCAACGCCAGCATCCCGCTCGGCCGCCCGAACACCCCGTACGACATCGCCCACCTCGCCGTGTTCCTCGCCTCGGACGGGGCGCGGAACATCACCGGCCAATCGTTCAACGTCGACGGGGGAATCATTTTCGATTGAGGTACAGTGTCGCCCCTGGGAGGACTTCCATGAGATCGTTCACGCTGGCAGTCGCGTTCGCGCTCGTCCTCACGGGGCTCGCCGGCGGCGCGGACGCGCAGGCGAAGCCCGAGGGCGAGATGCGCTGGGCGCTCTACATCACGATCTCGCCGAACTACTTCGATCCGGGCGAGGTCGTCGGGCAGCTCACGCCGTTCTGGTTCCTCTACGGCATGCACGACGCGCTCGTGAAGGCGATGCCGGGCAACCTGATGACGCCGAGCCTGGCGGAGTCGTGGACGCTGAGCCCGGACGGCCGCGTCTACGAGTTCAAGCTGCGCGAGGGTCTGAAGTTCCACAACGGCGATCCGTTCACGTCCGAGGACGTGAAGTTCAGCTTCGCGCGGGCGAAGGGCTCGAAGGTCCTCAAGGACAAGGTGAAGGAGGTCACGACCCCGTCGCCGTACCGCGTGCGCTTCCACCTTCACGAGCCGTGGCCCGACTTCATGTCGTTCTTCGGCACCGTCGTCTCCGGCGCCGGGTGGGTGGTGCCGAAGAAGTACGTCGAGCAGGTCGGCAACGACGGCTTCAAGAAGCACCCGATCGGCCTCGGTCCCTACAAGTTCGTGAGTCACACGCCCGGCATCGAGCTCGTCATGGAGGCCTTCGAGGGCTACTGGCGCAAGATGCCGTCGGTGAAGCGCGTGGTCTTCAAGAGCGTCCCGGAGGCCACCACGCGGGTCGCGATGCTCAAGCGCGGCGAGGTCGACATCGCCTACCTGCTCGACGTGCCGCAGGCGCAGGAGCTCAGGCGCGATCCGAGCTTCAAGGTCGCGTTCTCGGGCGGCATCGGGATCTTCTTCCTCGACTTCCTCGAGCAGTGGGACCCGAAGTCGCCGTGGCACGACAAGCGGGTGCGCCAGGCGGCGAGCCTCGCGCTCGACCGACAGGCGCTGAGCGACGCGGAGACCCTCGGCGCGTCGAAGCCCGCCGGCAACTATGTCCCCCGCACCTTCGAGTTCGCGCTGCCGCTCGAGCCTGACCGCTACGATCCGGCGCGCGCGAAGCGGCTGCTCGCGGAAGCCGGCTACCCGAACGGCTTCGACGCGGGCGAGCTGCACCAGCTCCCGCCGTATTTCTCGCTCGGCGAGGCGATCGTGAACTACCTGCAGGCCGTGGGGATCCGCATGAAGATGCGGCCGATGGAGCGCGCCGCGTACTACAGCGCGCTCGCGACCAAGAAGCTCAAGGGCGTGTGCGTGTGCACGAGCGCGCTCTACGGCAACGCCGCCTCGCGTCTCTCGGAGGTCATCCCGACCGACGGGACGTACGCCTACGGCGGCTATCCCGACATGGACGCGCTCTACAAGCAGCAGGCGAACGAGCCGGACAAGAAGAAGCGCGCGGCGATGCTGCACCAGCTCCAGCAGATGATCTACGACCGCGTGCGGCTCGCGCCGATCTACGAGTACATCTGGCCGAGCGGCATCGGGCCGCGCGTCGCCGAGCCCGCGCTGATGCTGATCAACCCGTATCCGTGGTCGGCGCCGCTCGAAGACGTCCGGCTGAAGAAATAGGAGGCTCGCCATGGCCGACGATCTGTCCGCGGTCCTCGAGTCGACAGAGGCGGAGCGTCTCGCCACCGGGTTCACGTTCACCGAGGGCCCGCTCTGGCACCCGGACGGGTTCTATTACTTCGTCGACATCCGGAACAACAACCTCCACAAGCTCGCGCCGGGCAAGGCGCCCGAGCTGATCCGCGGCAACACGAACGAGAGCAACGGGACCACGTTCGACCTGCAGGGCCGCCTCGTGATCTGCGAGGGCGGCGACCGTCGCGTCACGCGATGGGCGCAGGACGGCGTGAGCGACATGCAGGTCGTCATGGACCGCTGGCAGGGCAAGCGCCTGAACCGGCCCAACGACGTCGCCTGCAAGTCCGACGGCAGCCTCTACATCACCGATCCGGGCTATCGCGTGCCGTTCGAGCAGCGCGAGATGCCGCACGCCGCGGTCTATCGCGTGAAGCCGGACGGCACGACGAGCATGGTGGCGGACTTCGAGTATCCGAACGGCCTCGCGTTCTCGCCCGACGAGCGCCGGCTCTACGTCGCGAACACGCGCTGGGCGCAATACATCCACGAGCTCGAGCTCGACAGCGCCGGCCACATGGTGCGGCGGCGGATCTTCGCGGAGATGCCGTCGGACGGCGACAAGAACGGCGTGCCCGACGGGATGAAGGTGGACGTCGAGGGGCGCGTGTACTGCACGGGGCCGGACGGCACGTGGGTCTTCGCGCCGGACGGCAGGAAGCTCGGCATCATCCGCACGCCGGAGTTCGCGGCGAACGTCGCGTTCGGCGGCCCCGACCTCAAGACGCTGTTCTTCACCGCGAACACGTCGGTCTACACCATGCGCGTGAAGGTGCCCGGCGTGCCGCACCCGTGGTATCGCGCCCGACGCGCTTCGTGAAGGCCAGGCCGTGAGGCGGCGGTCCGCGCCGCACCAGCTTCTGGAATCCCCGCGGTAGAATCGCGCCATGATCAACTTCGGCACGTTCCTGCTCATGCAGTCGCCCTCCGCGCGCTCGTCGCAGGAGATCTATTCCCGCGCGCTCGACATCGCGCAGGCGGCGGAGGCGCTCGGCTTCGGCAACATCTGGCTCGCCGAGCATCACTTCTCGACGTACGGCTATCTCGCGCGCCCCGCGCAGCTCGCCACGTACATCGCCGCGAAGACCCAGCGGCTCCGCGTGGGCACCGCGGTCATCGTCGTCCCGCTGCACCACCCGCTGATCGTCGCCGAGGAGATCGCGACGCTCGACCTGCTCGCGGGCGGGCGCGTCGACATCGGGCTCGGACGCGGCTATCAGCACTACGAGTTCGAGCGGCTCGGCCTCGAGCTCGACACGAGCCGGCAGCGGTGGGAGGAGTCGGTCGACGTCATCCTGAAGGCGTTCTCGGGCGAGCCGTTCAGCTACGACGGCAAGCTCTTCAAGATCCCGGAGACGTCGATCTTCCCGCAGCCGGTCCAGAAGCCGCACCCGCCGATCTGGGTGACGGCGCAGAGCCCGGAGTCGATCGAGGCCACCGTGCGGCGCGGCTTCAACGTGCTCACCGGCGGCTTCGGCGTGCCGATCGAGCGCATGGCCGAGTTCCGCAAGCTCTTCGATCGGCTCGTGCTCGAGCACAAGCCGCGAGCGCCGCTGAAGGTCGGCGTCCAGCGCGCGGTCTACGTCACCGACAGCGTCGCCGACGCCCGCGCCGCGGCCGAGGAAGCGCGCTGGAACATGCGGGTGACGCTGAGCCTGCGCAACCACCAGGAGAAGGTCGAGCGTGGCCGCGCGATCGCGGTGCCGATGCCGAAGGAGCCGGACACCGACGACCTCCTCGACCGCTTCCTCGTCATCGGCACGCCGGACACGTGCATCCGTCAGCTCAAGCGGATCCAAGAGCTGGTCGGCATCACGCACTTCAACTGCAGCTTCTGGTTCGGCGACGTCGAGCACCCGCGCGTGCTCCGCTCGATGGAGCTCTTCGCGAAGGAGGTCATGCCCGCCTTTCGGAGCTAGAGCGGCGGCAGTAGATCGGCGACGGCGATCGTCGCCCCGGGCGCGGCGAGCGGGTTGACGCTGCTCCCGGGCACGACGATCTCGACGAAGCGATCGTCCCAACCGTACGGCGCTGCCGCGGAGACCTCCGGGTCGCGCCGGACTTCGAGCACACGGTCGATGGGATTCAAGACCCAGTATTCCTTGCGACCCGCGCGTGCGTAGAGACTCGACTTGTACCGTCGGTCCAACGTCATGCTGCTCAGCGCGACTTCCACGACGAGCACGGGATCGCTGGGGTGCGCCGCGAAGTGATCGCGAAAGGTGCCTCGGACGACCGCCACATCAGGCTCGGGCTCCGAGGTGTCGTCCAGCGCGATGGGGGCCTCCATGCGGACGTCCCACCCCTCGCCGAACGCCTCCCTCAACGCGCGCTCGACCAGTCGGATCGCTCCATAGTGGTAGGCGCTCTGAGGCTCGGAAACGATCAGAAGTCCATCGATCAGCTCGATGCGATCGGCGCGGGTGAAGAATTCGCACTCGACGAGCTGGTCGTACTCCTTCCGCGTCCCGCGCTTGAGCTCGAGCCCTGGCTCGTCCATTCGATCCTCATGCGGACTCTAGGCACTCCTCCCATCAGCGGTCAATGTCGTCGAACGGATACAGTCGGCGTGGTATCACGAAGGTGTGCGACATCATCGGCACGAGGTGGCGCGTGACAGAGGCGAGTTCGCGCGACGAACGGTGCTCCGTCTGATGGCTGCGGCGGCGGGCGGAGCGATGGGCTCCTCGGGTAGGGGCACGCGCGCTGCGGCGAGCGCGGCGCAACCCCTCGTGACCCGCGCGATTCCCTCGAGCGGCGAGACGATTCCCGCCGTCGGCCTCGGGACCTGGCAGACGTTCGACACGCGCGGCGGGCTCGACGCGCAGCGCGAAGTCCTGCGGCGGTTCGTGGCGCATGGCGGGCGCGTCGTCGATGCGTCGCCGATGTACGGCCGCGCGGAAGCGGTGGTCGGCGAGCTCGCCGCCGAGCTGCAGGTCGCGGACAAGCTCTTCCTGGCGACGAAAGTGTGGACGAGCGGGCGCGACGCGGGCGTCGCGCAGATGGAGGAGTCGCTGCGCCGGCTCCGCACGAAGAAGCTCGATCTCATGCAGGTCCACAACCTCGTCGACTGGCGCGCGCACCTCGCGACGCTGCGGGCAAGCTCTTTCTGAAATGGATCCCGGCGCATCCGGCGGTGACGTGCGTGATTCCCGCGACGAGCAAGCCCGAGCATCTCGACGACAACATGAAGGCGGGCGTCGGCCCCTTGCCGGACGCCGTCGCGCGGGACCGGATCGCGGCGCTGATCGGGCGCTGAGCGCGGTCTACTTCCTCGGGACGGTGCCGCGGTCGACGATGATGTTCTTCACCGCGTCGGCGCCGAAGCCGATGAGGAACACCGCGATGATGCCGGCCGCGACGTCGAGCTTCATGAGCTGATCGCGCGCGCCGCCCACCAGCCCCACGATCGTCGCGACGAGCACGATCCCGAACCGCACCGCCTCGATCCGCGTGCGGCTGCCGAATCGCGCGGTGTTGTCGCTGCCGACGGTGACGTTCTCGGTCACCTTCACCGTATCGGTTTGATCGGCGACGTGCGTGCCGTCCTTGCGGCGGAAGCTCGCCGTCACCGTGTACACGTCGGGGCGGGGAAAGAAGTGGTGCACCTTCCAGCCGGTTTCCTGCCACTCGCCGACCTGCCGCGCGGAGTCTTCGTGCTTGAAGTACCACTCGCACGTCAGCTCCTCGCGGGCACCGCATCCGTTGTACGCGTCGTTGGTGAACACGGCGCTCAGCTCGACCGCCTGGTGCGGCCGCGGATCGGCCGGCTGCGGGGTGATGCGTACGCGCTTCGCGCAGATCTCGCTCTCGACCCGTTCCACGTAGATGTCGTCGTGCATCTCGCGGAGCAGACGCCGCGCGTCGACCGTCTTGTCCCAGCTCGGCGCGGCGACCAGCGCGAGGAGCTCGCCCTCCTTCTTCTCCAGGCGCTCGCGCGCCCCGTCGTCCTGGTGGGTGACGAGGCTCAGGTAGTCGTGCACGAGCTCGAGCCGCACGAGGCGGGCGTCGTGCTCGAAGTACTGCTCGGGCCGCAGCGTCGCCGCCGGCGGCTCGCCTTCGATGTACTGGAGCAGCGCGCGGAGCTGCCGCACGAGCGCCTTGCCCTTCTCGGTGAGGCGCAGCTCCGCGGCGGGGTCGAGCGCGTTCCGCAGGCGATCGAAGCGCGCGACGAGGGAGGCGGCGAGCTCGGGATCCGGCTGCCCGGCCGCGCCGATGCTCGCGGCGGCGCCGGCGACGAGCCGGTCCGCTTCCTGGAGCTCGGTCTCCGACGACTGCGGCGACCGGAGGCGATCCAGCGCCTTGCGCAGCTCCCCCTGGACCTCGTCGGCGAGCGCGGGCGGCAGCACGAGGCGCAGCCGGCGCAGGTCGCCCTCGACCGTGTCGATGCGCTCGAGCCGCGCGACCTTGGCCTCGAGCCGCGCGACCGCCTGCGTGGCGACCGTGAGCACGTCCGCCATCTCCGGGCTGAACGTGTAGCGAGGAGCCGCAGCAGCCGGAACCGCTCGACACGGACGAGGATGCGGAGGCTCGAGTCGATCCGGAACGAGAGGTTGCGGTTGCGCGTGGCGATCTCGCCGAGCCGCTCCTCGAGGTCGACGCGGCGGATGCGGTTCGGGAACCACTGGTTGAGCAGGAGCGAGCACAGGCCGCCGGCGAGGAGCGCCGCGAAGACGACGCCCATGGTGATCGGTTGCCGGAGCCACAACGGCCAGAACGTGAGCTCGGCGCGCAGCGCGATGGACTGCTCGGACGCGCCGGCGTTCACCACCGCGCCGCGGCTGAAGCGCAGCGTCAGCGTCCCGTCCTTCACCTCGTCCTTGAAGAACCCCTCGAGCGGTGCCGCGAACCACGCGCGCTCGGGCGTGACGGCGATCGTGCCCGTCCCGTTCGGCGGCAGCACGACGTTCTTGCCGGTCGCGACGGCGTCGCCGACGACCAGCCGCCAGTCGACGTGATACGTCATGGCGTCGTCGTTCTTCACCAGCACGTCACGGGGCACGCCACGCCGGAACTTGAGCACCGGCGGATTCTCGCCGGCTCCGAGGAGCCGGACGGCGAGCGGGACGCGGTACTTCACCGCGCGCAGGGTCTCGACCGCCTGCCCGTGGTTGAAGAGCTTCGCCGTCGACTCGCCCGCTTCCCAGACGTTCGTGATCTCGACGTTCACCGCGACGGACGCGCCGGCGGGCACGGTGGCGTCGTAGACCGGCGCGCGTGCGGTGGCCCCGGGTAACGAGAACGCGACGGTGGTCCCGAGCGGCGCGCCGGTGCTCTTCGCGACGAAGTCGTCGGCGCTGAGGTAGAGCGGCACCGCGCTCTTCGACGTGTTCTTCACGTGGATGGTGCCGCTCGCGACGTTCTTCGGGTGCTCGACGACCAGCGTCGCGGGCACGCGAATGACGAGGGCGCTATCGGCCGGCGCAGCCGCGGGAGCGAACACCGGGAGGGCGACGAGCGCGGCGACCATCACTCTGCGCACGAGTCACCTCCGCCGAGAGACCTACTATAAGTCGGCGGTACGAGACGTGCATCCCCCGCACCGTGGAGGGTGCCATGCGTTTCAACACGACGACCGCCGCCGACGTCACCCACGCCGTGCTCCGGATCGGGGTGGGTCTGCTGTTCCTGCAGCACGGCCTGCAGAAGACCTTCGGCCTGCTCGGCGGCCGCCAGGTCGAGCTCGCATCGCTCATGGGGGTCGCCGGCATCCTGGAGCTGGTCGGCGGGAGCCCTCGTGATCGCCGGTCTCTTCACCCGCCCGGTCGCGGCGGTGCTGACCGTCGAGATGCTGGTCGCCTATTTCAAGGCGCACGCGCCGCGCGGCTGGGTGCCGATCCAGAACGGCGGCGAGCTCGCGCTCTTCTACGCGGCAGCGTTCGTGTTCTTCGCCGCTCACGGCGCCGGCGCCTTCAGCATCGACGCCTGGCGCCGGCGCCGCCGCTCGTTCAGCAACCGCGTGGATGCCACGCTCCGGAGAGTCCGCGCTGCCTAGCACCCCGGTTCGCGCGGCGGCTTCGCCGCCGCAATCCTGACCTGGGGGGAGGCACGGAGGAGCACGCCGCAAGGCGTGCGACGACGGTCGGAAGGGGGGCGAAGCCCCCCTCCGAGTTCAGAGAGGGATGGCGAGCAGGGTGTCGACGCGCTTCGAGTCGCAGACGACCACGCGCTCGCGGAACCGCAGCGCACCGGCTTCCTCGACGAGCACGTCGATGTAGCGTCCGGTCGCGAAGAGATCCATCCGCCCGTCGTGCATGATCCGGACGACGAGAAACGGCGTCTCCGCGCGAAGCGCGCCGTCGGACTCGCCCAGGATCGCGGGCAGCCCGACGACGTGACGATAGGCCTGCCGCTCGTAGATGTTCGCGCGGCGCAGCGCCGTCACGCGGTCGCGCAGCATGGCCTTCGAGTCGGCGTAGACCACGCCGAGCGGCAGTCCCTGCCGATAGTTGTCGACGGACGTGATCGTGTAGAGGCACGGCTCGGCGAAGAAGTCCGGCCACTCCTCGAGCCGATCGTCGTCGATCGCGCGCGCGTACTCCGCGTTCAGCTGCGCGAGGCGACCGTGCACGCCGTCGGAGAGATCGATCCCACCCATCTCAGTACCCCATGTGGCGGCGATACGCCTTCCAGAACCCGCGCACCGACGCCTCGGTCGCTCGGGTGTCCTGCGTTTCCGCGCCCTCGCCGCCCATGTTGACCACGGAGAGCACGTCGGGCGCCGTGGCGGTGCCGCGCTGCACGAAGCCGCCGACGCATCCGTCCTCCATCGAGACGAAGCCGGCCGGGCCGACGAGATTGGACTGCTTCAGGCGCCGGCGGTGCATCTCGGGCGTGTCGTCCTCGAAGCCGACGTACGTCCAGGAGAGCTCCATCGAATCGAGGCCCTTCGGAACGATCTGCCGCACCGCGAGCGAGTTCTGGATCTGCTGGAGCACGAAGCTCGGGAAGATCGTGAGGATCTGCAGCTTGATGTCGTCCCCGAACTCGGCCACGCCGTCGAAGACGCTCGGGTCCTCGAGCCGGTAGCCGTCCTGCTCCGTGCGGATGCCCTGATCGCGGTACGCGGTGCTCGTGCGGTCTTCCGGGCGATCGATCGTCGTGCTCGCGTGGTGCGCGCCGTCGGGGCTCACGAGCACGCCGCCCGCCTGCGTGAAGCGCGAGAGCCGGAACGTGCCGAGGAACGCGTGGAGGAGGCTCGCGTGATACGTGTCCTTCACGTTCTCGGCGTAGAGCTTCCAGTTGTTCGGCAGCACCTGGACGGTGCGGCCCAGCACCCGGATCGGCTTGCGCAGGACGCGCTTCACGCGGCCGAGGATCTGCTCGCCGAGGTAGTCCTCGATCGGGGGCGGGTCGCCGAGGCTCGCGAAGACCAGGCCGCAGAGCGTGGTCGTGCGGAGCTTGCGCGGGCTCACCTCCTCCTTGCAGAACGAGGGCGGCATGCCGCCGCGTCCCTGCGAGCCTTTCTCGAAGGCGATGCTCGTCAGGTCGCCGCGCAGGTTGTAGCTCCACGCGTGGTAGATGCACTGAAACCGCTGCTTCACGTTGCCGCCGTCGTCGAAGGAGATCAGCGCGCCGCGGTGCGAGCAGCGATTCTCGAATGCGTTGATCCGGCCGTCCGTGTCGCGCACGACGATGACCGGCAGCGCGCCGACGGTATTCGTCCGGAAATCGCCCGCGTTCGGGATGTCCATTTCCAGGCACACGAAGTTCCACGTGTCGCCCTCGAAGATCCGGCGCAGCTCGCGCTGGTAGTTCTCGGGATCCTGATAGACCCAGTACGGCACGCGCGCGAGCGTCTCGACCGGCCACGGGCGCTGCGGGACGGAGATGGCCATGCGAGCCCCCTTCTAGAGCCGCGCCTGGTCGATCGGCAGGCCGAGCCAGTAGCGGCCGATCAGCTCGTAGTGCGCGAGCCGGCCCTGCAGGTGCTGGGTGATCACGTGGATGTCCTGGAAGTGACGCTGGATCAGGTGGTCCTCGTACGCGGCGGTGGCGCCCGCGGCGTTGTAGCAGATGTCGATGATCTGTGACGCGAGGCGAATCCCGTGCGTCGTCGCCAATCGCAGATTCGCGCGCTCGTCGAGCGTGACCGCGTCGTTGAGCGCCGCGTTCCAGATCTCGCGCACGGCTTCCATGAGGAAGGCGCGGCCGGTGCGGAGCAGCGCTTCCGCCTGCCCCACGTGCGCCTGCACCATCGACTGGTCCTTGAGGAGCTCCTTCATCGTGCGCGGCGTCTTCGCGCCCGCGAGCTCCATGAACGTCGTGAGACACGTGCGGGCCATGCCGAGCGCGACGGCGGCGTCGCCGGACGCGAAGCAGAGCGTGCGCGGGATCTTGTAGAGCGGCCCCGGCTCGCGCAGCTTCGCCGTCGCCGAGAGCACGGTGCGCTCGGCCGGCACGAAGACGTCGTTGACGGCGAAGTGATGCGTGCCGGTCCCGCGCATGCCGCGGACCTTCCACGTGTCGAGCAGCTCGGCCTCCGCGACGGGCACGAAGAGGTAGCGCGCTTCCGGCGCGCCGTCTTCCATGCGGACCTGCCCGTTCTCGATCACCTGGCAGTGCGCGGCGACCCACGCGGCGTTGCGCGAGCCGGTGCTGAAGCCCTGGCGCGCGGTGACGCGATAGCCGCCGGGCACGACGATCGCCTTCCCCGTCGCCGCCGGCGTGTTCGCGACGCAGCCGTACGGCGTGTCGATCCAGATCGCGCGCGCGACGTCGGGCGGCATCCGGGACGCGTACGTGCCGAAGATCGCGAGCTGGTTCACCGTCCACGCGGTGCTCGCGTCCGCCTTGCCGAGCTCCTCGATGACCTGGACGTAGGCCGGCAAGTCGATCTCGGTGCCGCCGATGCTGCGCGGCAGCGCCAGGTGGATGAGCCCCGCATCGAAGACGGCTTCGAACAGCGCGCGCGGCACCTCGCGCAGCGCTTCGGCGTCGTCCGCCACCGCGCGGATCTGGGGCGCGAGCTTCCGCGCGGCGTCGAGGGGTGCGTCCACGATCATTCGGGTCCTCCCGCCCGCAAGAGTACGCTAGAACCGCGCATTCCTCTTCAGCGGCCCTGTCGTGCGACGAGCACGTATCCGTTGATCGACAGGACGAGCAAGACGATGCCAGCCGCGGCGTACACGATGCGTGACGGCCATCCCCAGAAGTCACCCGCGTGCAGTCGACGAACGAGGTCGTACGCGCCGGACGCGTGCGGGTCCGTGCCGACGGCGGCGAACGCGAGCACCGTACCCGTGAGACCGATGACGGCGACCACCGCGAGCGACACGGCGCCGACGACCCGGTGCACGCGCTGCGCCGCGCGATGGGGCGCGCGCGAGCGCCGGTAGAGCCAGAGACCGGTGACGCCCTCGGCCGCGAGCGCGAGCCCGAGCAGACCGACCACCACCACGCCCACGGGTCCGGCGTGGAACGACGCGTGGAGCGAGCGGATCGGCACGACGAGCGAGCGCTGCGGCAACGCGCCGCGAGGGCGTGTTGCCGCGTCGATCTCCGGCGCGAAGACGAGCGCGGTACCGCTCAGCGCGAGGACGACCACGAGCGGCGCGAGGACGAGCCCGCTCCAGAAGTGAAGGCGGCCGGCTCTCACGCCAATAAGGTAAGATGCCGGCCATGAGCATGCTAGAGCGCGCCGAGGCAGCCGAGCGGAAGATGGCCGAGGACCTGGAGCGGGCGGTCGTGAAGTCCGCCATCTACACGTCGGGAGAGCGCGACCCGCGCGAAGGCGCGCCGCCGCGGCCGCCCGGCAAGAAGGTGATGATGGGCGCGGACCCGCGCCTGCCGAAGATGCCGGACAAGCCCACGCTGTTCGACTTCTTCACGCTGCGCTTCGGCCCGACCCAGCACATGCTGCAGAGTGCCCGGCTCGCGCAGAAGAACGGCCTGCCCGAGCACCTCGTGATGGCGTGCCTCGTCCACGACATCGGCGTCGCCGGCTTCATCCGCGGCGACCACGGCTACTGGGCGGCGCAGCTCATGGAGCCGTACATCGACGAGGAAGCGAGCTGGGCGATCCGCTATCACCAGGCGTTGCGCTTCTTCCCCGACGAGTCGGTCGGCTACGCGTATCCGAAGTCGTACATCGACCTCTTCGGCGCGGACTACGTCCCCGACCCGTACATCCAGCGCGACTATCAGTACGCGCGCAATCACAAGTGGTACATGAGCTCGCGGCAGATCTGCGTGAACGACCTCTACGCGTTCGACGCGAACGTGAAGGTCGAGCTGGAGGAGTTCACCGACGTGGTCGGCCGCAACTTCAAGCAGCCGAAGGAAGGCCTGGGCTTCGACGCGAGCCCGTCGTCCCACATGTGGCGCACGATCATGTGGCCGACGAAGTACTTGTAAGCGTCAGGGCACCAGGTCGGCGACCGCGATCAGCGCGTCGGGCGCAACCCCATGCGCTGACCGTGCGCCCGCGCTGTAGCGTCTCCACGCTTCTGTAATTCCAGCCGAACGTCCCCCCGGTCGTCGCGTCGGGATCGCGATGCCTCCCGAGTGTGGCTCGCGCACCACGAGGAGTCCGTCGGGGAGCTCCAGGCGCTCGCCGGGCTGGACGACGGGCGCCTCGAGGGCCATCGGCGCCGAGCCGAGCAGCGCCGAGACCGCCGTCGCGACGGCAACCCCATGCGCGACGCATGTATGATCCCGCCATGCCGGCCGTGCGGACGCCGACACTCGAGATCGCGTACGAGGAGTACGGGCCGCCGAGAGGCGGCGCGATCATCCTCCTGCACGGATTCCCCGACGACGCGCACGCGTACGATCGGGTCGCCCCGCCGCTCGCGGAGGCCGGCCACCGCGTCCTGGTCCCGTACCTGCGCGGCCATGGACCGACGCGCTTCCTCGATGCCGCGACGCCGCGCATGGCGCAGCAGGCGGCCATCGGGCAGGACCTGCTCGACTTCATGGACGCGCTCGGCCTCGCGGGAGCATCGCTCGCCGGCTACGACTGGGGCGGGCGCGCCGCGTGCATCGCCGCCATCCTGAAGCCCGACCGCGTGCGCGCGCTCGTGACGATCGGCGGCTACAACGTGCAGAACACGCTGGCGCCGTCGCGCCCCGCGTCCGCGTTCGAAGAGCGCATGTACTGGTACCAGTGGTACTTCAACACCGAGCGCGGCCGCGCCGGCCTCGAGAAGAACCGCCACGACATCTGCAAGTTCCTCTGGAAGGACTGGTCCCCCACGTGGCGGTTCGGCGACGACGAATACGCGCGCACCGCGCCGTCGTTCGACAACCCCGACTTCGTGCCGGTCGTGATCCACTCCTACCGTCACCGCCACCAGAACGCGCCGGGCGATCCGCGCTTCGACGCGGTCGAGCGCCACCTCGCGACGCGGCCGCCGATCACGGTGCCCACCGTCATCCTTCACGGCGGCGACGATGCCGTCTCCTCGCGCCGGTCCGACGCGGAGCTCGCCCAGTTTCCCGAAAAGACGGAGCGCCGCGTCATCGCGCGCGTGGGCCATTTCATGCCGCGCGAGGATCCTCAGGCGGTGGTCGACGCGTTGCGGACGGTTCTCCGGTAGAGTAGGCGCCCCCCATGCAGATCGAGATCATTTGCACCGGCGACGAAGTTCTCACCGGCAAGATCGTCAACTCCAACTTCAGCTACATGAGCCAGAAGCTCGAGGACGTCGGCCTCTCGGTGCGCTGGGGCACGACGGTGGGCGACGATCGCGAGACGCTGCTCCACGCGTTCCAGCAGGCGGGCGCCCGCGCGGATGCGGTGATCGTCAACGGCGGGCTCGGGCCGACGATCGACGACCTCTCGCAGGAGATCGCCGCGCAGGCGGCGGGCGTCCCGCTCGTGTTCCACGAGGAGTGGTTCACGCGGATGGAGGACTTCTTCAGGCGCCGCAGCCGCACGATGCCGGCGAACAACCGCAAGCAGGCGATGCTGCCCGCGACGGCCGAGATGATCGACAACCCGATCGGCACCGCGTGCGGGTTCGCGCTCGACATCGGCAGGGCGCGCTTCTTCTTCACGCCGGGCGTGCCGCGCGAGCTCAGGCGGATGCTCGAGGAGCAGGTCATCCCGCGGCTGCTCCTGAAGAGCGGCCTGCAGAGCACGATCCACCTCAAGCGCTTCCACTCGTACGGCCTCGGCGAGTCGCACGTCGATTCGCTGCTGACCGGCGTCGAGGACCTGGTCCCGGACGGCAGCGTGAAGCTCGGCTTCCGCGCGCACTACCCGCAGCTCGAGACCAAGCTCACCGCGCGCGGCAGCGACCTCGACGACATCAAGGCGAAGCTCGTGCCGGTCGAGCAGGAGATCCGCAAGCGGCTCGGCAACTTCATCCTCGCGGAGGACGATCAGACCCTCGAGGGCGTGATCCTCGGCGCGCTCGCGAAGTGCGCGGGCACGGTCACGATCGTCGAGACGTTCACGAGCGGCCAGATCGCCGCGCGGCTCGGCCACCTCCCCGGGGCCGAGGCGATCATTCAGCGCGGCATCGTGTCGCGCGATCTCCGCCAGATCCACGAGTCCGTCGGCCTGCCGGGCGCGCCGGAAGGCGAGCTCACGCGCGAGCACGCCGAGGCCGTCGCCCGGGCCGCGCAGCGGACGACGGGGGCGACCCACGCGCTCGCCGTGCTCGTCGATCTCGACGACGGCCCGGACCGCATCGAGTTCGGCGGCGCGATCTGTCTCGCCATCGCCACGGCCGAGACCGTCGAGTCGCGGCGCAGCCGCATCGTCGGCGGCCGCGAGTGGGTCCGTCTCGGCGCCGTCGAGATGGGCCTCGATTGTCTCCGCCGGTTTCTGCAGGGTTTGCCCGTCTACGAGCGCATCGACTTCGAAAAGGTGTAGGCTCCGCTTCACCTGACGCTCCGCAAAGGAGGACGGACGATGGCGTCCCAGACATCCAGCCGCCGCCAGTTCTTGAAGTCCGCCGCGATCACCGCCGGAGCCGCCGCCGCCGTCGGATTCCCCGCGCCGGCGCGCGCGCAGCGGCCGAAGCTCGTCTACTGGTGCTACCAGTTCCTGAAGGGCAGCGACGACGCGCGCGCGGAGTTCGCCCGGGAATGGGCGAAGAAGAACAACGTCGACCTGCAGCTCACGATGGTGCCGTGGAAGGAGTTCATGCCGAAGATCACGGCGGCCATCGAGGCCAAGGCGACGCCGGACATCGTCGAGTCGGGCGGCGTGGAGCTGCGCGCGCGCGGCCAGCTCCTCGACGTGACCGACGTGTACAAGAAGGCCGAGAAGGCGGAGGGCGGCTGGATCGGCCCGTCGTCCAAGATCATGGTGGAGCCGGACGGGCGCGTCCACACCATCCTCTACGGCCTCCAGGGCTTCATGACGATCGCCCGCAACGACCTCCTCGAGAAGGCCGGGCTCAAGCCGCCTCCGGCAACGTGGGTCGAGCTGCTCCAGTGGGCGAAGAAGGCCCAGCAGCCCCCGAGGGTCTTCGGGATCGGCCAGGCCATCAGCAACCAGACGGACTCGCAGGTCTGGGAAGACATCATGAAGAGCTACGGCCCGCGCATCGCCGACGACAAGGGCAAGCGCGTGGTCCTCGGCGACCACAAGAAGGAGATGTGGGAGTTCCTCGACTACTTCGAGGACGTCTGGAAGTCGAACGTGCTGCCGCCGGGCGTCGTGACCTGGGATAACACGATGAACAACTCGACCTACCAGGCGGGGAAGGTCGTGTTCGTTTTCAACCCGGTCACGATCTCGCTGTGGCTCGAGGCGAACAACCCCGAGCTGCTCGCCAAGACCGGCCACTACACCTATCCGAAGGGCCCGAAGGGCCTGGTGCAGCCCCTCACGTACGCGTCACGCTCGATCATGAAGTACACGAAGGTGCCGGACGTGGCGAAGCAGTTCCTGCTCGACTCGACCGCCTTCGACAAGATGAACAAGGAGATGATGCACAGCCAGTGGGCGCCGGTGCTGAAGAGCTATCTCGACTTCGACGTCTGGAAGAAGAAGCCGTTCATGAAGGGCCTCGTCGACATGGCGCTCAAGGGCGAGCCCCAGAGCTGGCCCGATGTCTTCAACGACGCCTGGCGTGAGCAGAGCACCAACTGCACGGTCTCGCGCATGCTCCAGCGCCTCGTGGTCGACAACTGGTCCCGCGACAAGGCGTTCGCGGAGACCATCGACGTCCTGAACAAGATCTACACGAAGTACGCGTAGCGATGGCTACCGTCACTAGCCCGGCACCCGCGGAGGGCCGGGATTCACTCCCGGCCCGAAGCGCGGGGGGCTTGGGGGGTGCGCCTCGCACCCCCCATCCGAGTCGGTCACGGCGGCTCTCCGCCCGCACGCGCGAGGCGCTCCAGGGCATGGGGTTGCTCGCGCCGACCGTCGCGATCCTGCTCGGGCTCATCCTGTATCCGTTCTTCTACGCGATCTGGCTTGCCTTCTCCGACAAGACGATCGGCAATCCGGGGCAGTTCGTCGGGTTCCGGAACTTCGCGTACGTCATCGCGTGGCCGCAGTTCAGTGCCGCCGTCACGAACACCGTGGTGTTCACGGTGTGCGCGGTGGCGATCAAGTTCGTGCTCGGCATGGCCGTCGCGCTCGTGCTGAACCAGCAGATCCGCGGCCGGAACTTCTTCCGCGCGTTCCTGCTGCTGCCGTGGGTGATGCCGGCGTTCGTCGTCTACCTGGTGTGGCGGTGGCTCTACGATCCGCTGGCCGGGCTGATCAACTACGCGTTGATGGACCTCGGGATCATCGGCGGGCCCATCGCCTTCCTCTCCGACCGCAGCACCGCCATGGCGTCGGTCATCGTCGCCCACGCCTGGCGGAACTTCCCCTTCTATGCGATCTCGTTCCTCGCGGGCATGCAGACCATCTCGCAGGAGCTCTACGACTCCGCGCAGGTCGACGGCGCCTCACGGGTCCAGCAGTTCCGGCACATCACGCTGCCGAGCCTCTACCACATCATCGGCGTCGTCCTGCTGCTCACGACGATCCAGACCGCGAACGCGTTCGAGCCCGTCTATCTCCTCACCGGCGGCGGACCGTCGGACGCGACCATGGTCTACACGATGCTCGTGTACGTGATGGGGATGGTGAACCTCCGGCTCGGCGAGGCCGCGGCCGTCGCGACGCTCTTCCTGCCGCTCCTCATCGGCGGCGTCCTGATCGTGACGATCATGCTCCAGCGCAAGGCGAACGCCTGAGAGGGGAAAGCCATGCGTGACCCGCTGCCGATCCGCGCCCTCACCTACGGGCTCCTCGCGGTCTTCGTCCTCATGGTCGCGGTGCCGCTCTTCTGGATGCTGACGACCGCGCTCAAGACGAACAAGGCGCTCTACGAGGACTTCAGCTACCTGCCGACGAGTCCCACGTTCGAGCACTTCGTCCGCGTCGTCGAGCGCGAGGATCTCCTGCGGAACATCTGGAACAGCTTCGCGGTCGCGTCGACGGTGACCGCGGTCACGGTGTTCGTGAGCGCGTTCGCCGCGTTCAGCATCGTCCGCTACCGCTACCGCGGGCGGGAGTGGGTGGGGCGCTTCATCCTGTTCAAGTACCTGCTGCCGACCGCGATGCTCTTCGTCCCGCTCTACGCGATCGTGGTCGCGCTCGGGCTCGGAAACACGCTCAAGTCGCTGATGCTGACGTACCTGACGATCACCGTCCCCTTCTGCACCTGGATGCTCATGGGCTACTTCCGCGCGATCCCCGCCGAGCTGGAAGAGCACGCGATGGTGGACGGCTGCACCAAGATCGGCGCGCTCTTCCGCATCCTGCTCCCGCTCTCGGCGCCGGGCATCGTCGCCTCCGCGATCTTCTCGTTCACGCTGTCGTGGAACGAGTTCCTGCTGGCGCTCGTCTTCACCAGCGACCACACGACGATGACGACCCCGATCAAGCTCTCGATGATGGTCGTGGGCGACCAGTACATCTGGGGGCAGCTCATGGCCGGCGCCATCCTCGCGTCGGTCCCGATCACGATCCTCTACTTCATCGGCCAGCGCTTCGTCGTCCAGGGGCTGTCGGCCGGCGCCGTCAAGGGGTGAGCTCATGGCACGACTGACGCCGATCACCAGCAAGGAGCAGGTCCCCGCGAAGCATCACGCGATCGTCGACGGCATCATCAAGAGCCGCGGCGGCATCCAGCAGGGGCCCTTCACGATGTTCCTCCACTCGCCCGAGATCGCCGAGCGCGTGGCGCACCTCGGCGCCTACGTGCGCTTCGAAGGCTCGCTCGACATGCGCGTGCGCGTGCTCGCCGCGATGACCGTCGCGCGCGAGTTCGAGGCGCTCTACGTCTGGGGGGCCCAGACCGGCGGGGCGCGCAAGCAGAACGTCCCCGAGAGCACGATCAGCGCGATCCGCGAGAACCACTCGCGCGGCGTCCCGGCCGAGGACGCGCAGATCATCGACTTCACGCGCGACCTCCTGCGCAAGCATCGCGTCGACGACGCGACGGCGAAGGCGCTCCGCGCGCGCCTCGGTGACGACGAGTTCATCCAGCTCACCGGCGCCATCGGCTACTACAGCCTCCTCTGCATGACCGTGAACGCCTGCGAACTGGAAGCCGGCCAGGGGGCCGAGGTGCTCAGAGTCTAGGAGCCACGCCATGCAGATCGTCGACGCGCAGATCCACCTCTGGACCGCGGGCAAGCCCACGAACGCCAATCACCGCCAGGTGCCCACCTACACGAAGGACGACGCGCTGAAGGAGATGGCCGCGAACGGCATCGACGCGACCATCATCCATCCGCCGGCTTCGTGGGATCCGCACAGCAACGAGCTCGCGGTCGAAGCGGCGCGCCAGCACCCGAATCGCTTCGCCATCCTCGGCAACTTCCCGCTCGACAAGCCGGAGAGCCGGCAGCTCGTGGACACGTGGAAGCAGCGTCCGGGGATGCTCGGGCTGCGCTTCGTCTTCCTGCAGCCGCACATGAAGACGTGGCCGACGGACGGCACCATCGACTGGCTGTGGCCGGCCGCCGAGCGCGCGGGCCTTCCCGTGGCGACGATGGCGGCGGGATTCCTCCCGAAGCTCGCCGAGGTCGCGCAGCGGCATACCAGCCTCAAGCTGATCCTCGATCACCTCGGCCGGCCGTCGGGCGGCGCGAAGAGCCAGGCCGAGCTGTGGGCGAATCTCGACGAGGTCGTGGCGCTCGCGAAGTTCCCGAACGTCGCGATGAAGGCCACGGGCGCGCCGAGCTACTCCGACCAGCCGTATCCATATCGCGACATCCACGACCACCTGCACCGTCTGTACGACGCCTTCGGCCCCACGCGGTTCTTCTGGGGCACCGACATCACGCGCATGCCGTGCTCGTGGCGGCAGTGCGCGACGATGTTCACCGAAGAGCTGCCGTGGCTGAAGGGCCGCGACCTCGAGCTCGTCATGGGCCAGGCCGTCTGCGACTGGATCGGGTGGAAGCGGAGCGCATGAAGAAGATCCTCCTCGACCGCTACGGCGCGCCGGAGGAGAACGCGCGCTGCGCGACCGTGGACGACGTCGGCGCCCCGGGCGCCGGTGAGGTCGTCTTCGACGTGCTGCTGTTCCCGATCAACCCGGCCGACATCTCGTTCTGCCGCGGGACGTATCGACTGCGGCCACCGCTGCCCGCGACACCCGGCGCCGAATGCGTCGGGCGCGTGACCGCGGTGGGCGACGGGGTGTCGGACGTGAAGGCCGGCGATCTCGTCATCACCCTCCAGCGGGAGAACTGGGCGCAGCAGCGGCGCGTGAAGGCCGACGACGTCATCGCGCTCCCGCCGCGGATCGACCTGCGGCAGGCCGCGATGCTCCGGATCAACCCGGCGACCGCGTTGCTGCTCCTCACCTCGCTGATCGACGTGAAGCCCGGCGAGTGGGTCATCCAGAACGTGGCGAACTCCGCCGTCGGGCGCCTCGTGATCCCGCTCGCGCGCGCCCGCGGCATCCGGACGATGAACGTGGTGCGCCGCGAGTCGCTCTTCGCGGAGCTGGCGAAGCTCGGCGCGGACGCGTGCGTGGTCGACGGCGACGATCTGGCCGAGCGCGTGAAGGCGAAGACGGCCGGCGGCACGATCCGGCTGGGCCTCGACGCCGTGTCGGGGCGCGCCACGCATCGCATCGCGGAGTGCGTGGGCGACGACGGCGTCGTCTGCAACTACGGCTCGATGAGCGGCGAAGACCCGGTGATGTCGCGGCCCGCGCTGAGCGGCCGCGGCGTGAGGCTCGCGGGCTTCACGCTTACCCGGCCGCTCGCGACCTACCCGCGTGACAAGGTGCGGGCGCTCTACGCGGACCTCGCGCGCCAGGTGATCGACGGCACGCTCACCGCGCCGGTCGAGCAGGTGTACGCGATCGACGACATCACGCGCGCGCTCGCGCACGCCCAGCGGGGAGAGCGGACCGGCAAGATCCTCGTCGCGCCGACCGGATCGGTGTGACCGAACGCATTCCTGCGGTCCCCGACGCGCCGCTCTCCGCGGCGCGCAAGTGGGCCATCACCTTCACGGTCATGGTGGTGGCCTTCATGCAGATCCTCGACACGAGCGTCACCAACGTGATCCTGCCGCACCTGCAGGGCTCGCTCTCCGCGGGGCTCGACGAAGTCTCGTGGGTGATCACGTCGTATCTCGCCGCGAACGCCGTCGTGATCCCGGCGACGGGATGGCTGACCGGATACTTCGGCCGCCGGAAGTTCTTCCTCATCTGCGCCACGCTGTTCACGGTCAGCTCGTTGATCTCCGGCGCCGCGCCCGACCTGACCACGCTGATCGTCGCGCGCATCTTCCAGGGCCTCGGCGGCGGGCCGATCATCCCGATGTCTCAGGCGATCCTCTGGGAGATCTTCCCGTTCCATCAGCGCGGGCTCGCGATGGCGGTGTGGGGCATGGGCTTCATTCTCGGGCCCATCCTCGGCCCGACCGTCGGCGGCTTCCTCGCCGACGAATGGTCGTGGCGCTGGATCTTCTACATCAACCTGCCGGTCGGCATCGTCGGCTTCTTCCTGGCGAGCGTCTTCCTCTTCGATCCGCCGTACCTCCGCAAGCACGCGCGCATCGACTGGATCGGTCTGGCGTTCATGGTCCTGGGCTTCGGCTGTCTGCAGCTCGTGCTCGACCGCGGGGAGCGTGAGGACTGGTTCGACTCGCACGTCATCCTGGGCATGACGATCGTCTCCGTGGTCGCCCTCGTCGCGTTCCTCGTCCGCGAGCTGACCACGAGCGATCCGGTGCTCGACCTCACGGTCTTCGCCGACCTCAACTTCGCCACCGGCACCGTCCTGAGCGCCATCGTGGGCTTCGGCATGTTCGCCGGCATGCTGCTCGTCGCGGTGTTCACGCAAAAGCTCCTCGGCTACGACGCGTGGACGGCGGGCCTGGTGCTGGCGCCCGGAGGCCTCGGCAACATCGTCTCGCTCTTCGCCTCCGGGCTGGTGAAGCGCGTCGACCAGCGGGCGATGCTGGCGTTCGGGTGCCTGCTCAACGCGGTCGCTCTCTACATGATGACCGTGCTGACGCCCGACATGGACTACTGGGCGCTCGCGTTTCCCCGCTTCGTCCAGGGCTTCGCGGCCGGATTCATCTACGTCCCGATGTCGACGCTGACGCTCGCCACGATCCGCCGGGAGAAGCTCGTCAACGCCACCGCCGTGTACAGCATGATGCGCAACGTGGGCGCCAGCGTCGGCATCGCGGTGGTGACGACGCTGCTCGCGCAACGGAGCCAGATCCACCAGTCGACGCTCGTCAGCCACATCACCACCTTCGACGAGGAGACGCGCGCGCGCCTCGCCCACTACGCGAGCCACTTCGTGAGCCAGGGCAGCGACACGTTCACGGCGCAGCGCCGTGCCGTCGCGATGCTCTATCGCGAGACCGTCACGCAGGCGCAGCTCCTCGCCTACGCCGACGACTTCTGGCTGCTCGCGACGATGTTCGCCGCCGTCCCGTTCCTCCTTCCGCTCATGCGCCGGATCCGGCTCGACAAGCCGGCGCCGACGACGCCCGCGGCCGAGGCGCGTCGCGCCGCGCCGGTGGAGGAAGGCGTGACGTGAGGCAGGTGACGTTCTTCCGGGCGGCGTTCCGCTCGTTTCCGTTCCTGTTCGGCGGCATCTGGCTTCTCGTCGGCGCGCCGTTCCTGGCCGCCGGCCTCTCCACCGCGTACGACACCATGCGCGTGCAGGAGCGCTTCCGCAGGAGGCGGAGATCACGGACGGGATGGTGCTCACCAAGTCGATCGCGCGCGGCAAGAACGAGCGCACGTATCGCGTCGGGTATCGCTTCCTCGCGTCCGACGGCACGACGATCCGGACGCACGCGCAGGTGAGCCCCGGCCTCTGGGACCGCCTCGCCGAGCGGGAGCCCGTGCGCGTGACGTATCTGAAATCCGACCCGCGCGTCAGCCGGCTCGAAGGCGCCGGACCCGACCGGTCGGGTCCGGCCATCCTGACGCTCATCGGCCTCGTCGTCGCGCCGATCGGCGCCGTGGTCTTCTTCAAGGGCGTCCGCGGCATCGCCCGCCAGGTCCGCCTGCAGACCGAGGGCACGCGGACGTACGCGACGGTGATCGACGTGGCGCCGACGAAGATGCGGATCAACGGCGTCGCGCAGTGGCGCATCCGCTATCGCTACCAGGATCATCGCGGGCGTACGTACGGGAAGTGGAGCGCCGCCATGTCGCCGGAAGAGGCGGAAGGCTGGAAGGCCGGCGAGACGGCCGTGACGTTCCTTCGCCTTCTGCGGCGTCATGTCCTCGTGCTCTTCGGCGCCTTCTTCTTCTGCGTCGGGCTCGGCCTGCTGATCGCGGGCATCAGCGAGGCGCTCCGCGAGCGCCGGTTCGAGAAGAGCGGCGTGGTCGTGAACGCGGTGGTCGTCGGCAAGTCGCTCGCGCGCGCCTCGCGTGACGGCAACTCCAGCACGAGGTACGAGATCGCGTACCGCTTCTTCGCGGAGGACGGCCGGCCGGTCGAGGGCGTGAACGTCGTCGATGTCGAAGAATGGGAACGCCTGGAGCCCGGCCGCCCCTTCAAGGTCACGTACCTGCCCGGCGCGCCGGACGCGAGCCGCGCCGAGGGTACCGGCGGCATCGCGGGGCCGCTGATCATGAGCGGCATCGCGATCGTGTTCGTGTTCGTGGGCGGCACGCTCTCGGTCGTGACGGGGCGCGGGCTGGTGCGCACGTGGCGCTTGCTGCGCATCGGCCAACCGGCGCGTGGCTCGGTCATCGCGATCCGCGAGACGCAGGTCACGGTGAACCGGCAACGGCAGTGGGAGATCCGCTATCGCTACCAGGATCACGTCGGACGCACGCACGAGGGCACGAGCGGGCCCGTCGCGCCCCACGAGGCCCAGGCGCTCACCGAAGGTGACTCGATCGACGTGCGCTTCGATCGCGCGGAGCCCGCGTCTAGCTGATATGGAAGGACCAGCTGTCAAGCGGGTTGTAACGGCGTCCGCGATCTCTCGGTCGATGTTGACGTCCACGTAGAGCGCGCGCACACGTGGAGGAATTCCCGAGGACGCCGGCGCATGGC
>Ga0194121_10000347_pt1 | contig 82159 bp, 75 predicted proteins | sample TA2MahCa50mmetaG_FD_148609 | JGI IMG/M metagenome (GOLD analysis project Ga0194121, IMG submission 148609) | Freshwater microbial communities from Lake Tanganyika, Tanzania - TA2015020 Mahale Deep Cast 50m | ecosystem: Environmental > Aquatic > Freshwater > Lake | place: Tanzania: Lake... | reverse complement strand
CAGATCGCGCAATCCGCGTCCGATCGTACTCGCCGCCACACCGGTCACCGCCGACACCGCCGCAATGCCGCCATAGCCGGCCGCCCGTGCCTCGGCCGCTGCTCGAGGCGACGACCGATGCGACGCTCATAGGCGTCGAGGAGTCGGTCGGCCGCCACGTAGAGGCAGATCGCTACGAGTGTGAAATACAGGGCCTCCACGGGCGGCGACCCTGGACGCGAGGGCTCTCAAGATCCGGCCGCGAGCGGCGGCGCGGGCCGTCGTCCGGACGCAGTCCGCGGTACTATTGGGAGCTCTTCATGTAGGCGATGATCTCCTTGCGCTCGTCCGCCTTCTTGACGCCCGGGAAGACCATCTTGTTGCCGGGCATGAACTTCTTCGGGTCCTCGAGATAGATGTCGAGCTTCGCCTCGTCCCACACAACGTCCGACTTGAGGTTGGCGTCGGAATACTTGAAGCCTTCGATCGTACCGGCCTTGCGCCCGACGATGCCCGCCAGGCTCGGACCGATCTTGTTCTTACCCTTCTCGACCGTATGGCATGCCGAGCAGTGCTTCTTGAACGATTTGTCGCTCGGCCCATCGCCTCGTGCCGGGCTGGCGCCGAGCCCGATGGCCGCGACGGCCATCACCATCAGGGCGCGAGAGACAGACGAAGACCTCATGGACGTACTCCCTTCGTTGGCGACGGCAGCGCATCTGCCGCCTCGTTTCGGCCCGGACCCACCGGCAAGGATCGACCGGCTTGACCAAGATCAACATCCAGCAGGAGCCAGTCATATATTCAAGAATAGCATACCCCGCTTGGTCGAATTGACACGAGGATCAGATCGCACCAAGCAGGGCGAACTCCGCGGCCGATCGCCGCATCCTGCATAAGTCGCGGCCGGACGGTCCCGGCTATGGCATGGCTCGCATGTCCGTCGAACATCCCTTCGCCTCTGTCCTCCGCACCATCGGTCGCGGACCTCGTCTATCGCGCAGCTTGGACATGGGCGAGGCGCGTGCCGCCATGGCCGCCATTCTGGCCGGGTCCGCCGAGCCGCTCCAGGTCGGTGGATTCCTTCTGCTCCTTCGCCAGCGCGGCGAAACAGCAGCGGAGCTGGCCGGGTTCGTCGCGGCGGCCCGCGACCGGCTGACCATCGACCAAGACGCGGCCCGGGTCGACCTGGATTGGCCCTCCTATGCCGATCGCCATCGCCAGCAGCCCTGGTTCGCGTTGGCGGCGCTGCTCCTGGCCCGGAACGGCCTGCGGATCCTGATGCATGGCGTCGAGGGCGCGGCCGAAGGGCACGCGCCGACGCGCCCCGTATTGGCCGCACTCGGCGTGCCGATCTGCACGAGCACCGCACAGGTGGCCGCCGCAATCGGGCGCGGCAACATCGCGTATGTCGGCCTCGAGCACATGGCGCCCGATGTCGCGCGCCTGCTCGACCTGAGGGCGAAGCTCGGCGTGCGCACCGTCGCCAATTCGTTCGCGCGGGCACTCAACCCGCTGCGCGCTCCGGCGCAGCTTCAAGGCGTGTTTCATCCGCCGTACCGGACGCTTCATTGCGAGGCGGCCCTGCTGATCGGCCAGCCGCGCGCCGCCGTCTTCAAGGGTGGCGCGGGCGAGGCGCAGCGCAATCCGCTGAAGCCGTGCCAAGTCTCGTGGCTTCGCGATGGCGCGTCGGGCGACGAGGAATGGCCGGCGCTCTTGCCCGATGACGCGTACGCTTGGCGCGACGAGGACCTGCGGCCGGATGCGGCGGTCGCCTTGTGGCGCGGTGAGATCGCGCTCCCGGCTCCGGCCGCCGCGGTCACCGGTACGGCGGCAATCGCGCTCAAGCTGACGGGACGCGCCGCGACGATGTCGGAAGCCCAGGCGTTGGCCGAAACGATGTGGCGCGGGCGCGCCGCGACGCGCCGCCGCGCAGTGTGATGCCGCTGCTCAGGCGGCGAGTCGGGGCGCGGCATCGATCTCGCGCATGAGCAGGTCGGCGAGGTGCGGCTCCGCGCCCACCGGTCCGGCATAGATGAGGTCGACCCGATCAGCCGCGGAGATCGCGCCGCGGAGATCGAGCTCGGCATGAACGCCGCGGTCGGCAAGAAAGCCGACGACGATCGTGGGCGGCGACGCGAGCCACAGGGCATCGGCGGCCCTCGGCTCCGCCTCCAGGTACGCACCATCGACCCGGCCGAACCGTCCGCACGCGTGCAACGAACGGACCAGCGAGTCCATGCTCCGGCGCGAATCCGGATCACGGGAGTTGCCATGCCCGATCAGCAGGAGACGAGACGCGGCCGGTGCCCACCCGGCTGCGGCGCTCGCCCGCTCGGCCATTCGCGAAACGAGCCCGGCCATGCCCGGACTTGCGCCGATGGGAGGGCAAAGGTGCAGCCGTTGGCCCGGATGCGGCGCCGCCCTGAGGTCGGTCGCGAGCCTGCGTGCCAGGCTTCCGTTCGACATCAGCATCGGAACCACCACGATGTCGCCGGCGGGCATTTTCGCCAGCACATCGGTAGGGGAGGGATCGCCGCGCAGATAGGCGACATCGGCACGCCTGTAGCGGCCGGACTGGACCAAGCGCGCCGCATGGGTGGCCACCGCGTCGGCTGCCGTGCAGCGTGAGCCATGCCCGACGAGCAGCACCGCCGGTTCAGTGGCTGGTGCCTTCGGACAATGAAATCTTGTTGAAGACATTGTACTTTCCCGAGGGCCTGACCATCGGCAGACGCTTGACCTCCGCGAAGGTTTGCGCGTCGTAGACGATGAGGGCGCCGTCCATGTCCCACACGCTGACCAGGGCATGGCGCCCATCGCGCGTGAATTCGACATGGGCGGCTGTCCGACCTGGCGCCGGAGTCAGGGTGCGCACCAGGGTCAAGCTGCGCTTGTCGATGATGTGGATTCCGTCGCGCTGCTTGCCGAGCATCGAATCGGTCCAGGCATAGGGCGTGGCCTCATGGCTCCTGAGGAAGAAGCCGGGTCCCGGCAGCTTCACGCTGCCGACCAACCGCCAATCCGACGTGTCGAACACGCTGATTTCGCCGCGGCTGAGGTGGGGCGTCGCCATCACCCGCCGGCCTCCCTGCGTCCAGGTGATCCCCGACGCGAGATGCGGCAACCCGTCGAGTTCCACCCAGCCGATTTGGCGACCGACATTGAGGTTGACCACCGCCGTGCGTCCAGTTTCGCGCGATGATCCGAGCAGGTGCCGATAGCTCTCGTCGAACTGGAAGTCGTCGAGCGGCTGATCGATGGCGATGCGGCGCAGCGCGAAAAGCCCGCGGCGTGCGCCAACGGCTTCGACGGCGCCCTGCTCGTGGCTGTGGACCAGTCCGGGATATACCGGCCGCGCGGTCTCGTCGGTCGAGATCTCCCAGATCTCGGCAATGTCCTTCAGCGCAAGAATGAAGCTCTTGCGCGGCCGCGCCTGATAGACGGCGCTGACGCGCGACGTCCGGGTTCGTCGCGCGTCTTCGACCTTCAGCACGTCAATCAGGGCCAGATCGCGCGCATCGAGCAGCACGAGCGTGTGGGGCAGGTAATTGGCGACGGCGACGAAGCGGCCATCGCCGGACAGGGCCAGGTTGCGCGTGTTGATGCCGGCCCGGATCTCGGCAACGAGGGCGAGAGCATACAGATCGTACTTGGCGATCCAGCCGTCGCGTGACGCCAGATAGACGTACCGACCATCCGGAGAGAACTTCGGCCCGCCATGAAGGGCATAGCGCGTCGGAAACCGGTGGATCGGCTCGAAGCGGTCGCCATCGAGAAGGGTGATGTGATGGTCTCCGCTCTCCACGACGACGAACAGGTTGAGCGGATCCGCCGCGAAGACCGGCCGGTCCACCCCCTGTCCTGCGGACGGCTCTGCGATGTGCGACGTCTCGATTTCGGACCGCCCCCAGATGGGCGAAATCCTGGTCGGCGCATGGATGAGATCGGCGACGGCGTCGATCGCTGCGCCATCCAGCAGGTCGCCGAACGCTGGCATTTGCGTCGCCGTGCGACCGTCCCGGATCACGACGCGCGCCGCGGCCGGTCGCAGTCGCTCCAGGCTTTCCGGCAGCAGCGCAGGTCCGGTGCCGCCGAGCCGGTCGGCGCCATGGCACTGGGCGCAGTGCTGGGCGTAGATCGCTGCGCCGTCGCTGGCCGACGCGGCGATCGCCCGCCCGTGCCCAACTGCGCCGACGATCAGCAGGACGGCCAACAGGGCGATCGAGCGGCTAGGCATCGACCAGCTCCTGGAGCTGCGGCGCGGCAATGCCGATCTCATGGTCGGTCAGATAGCAGCCGGGATCCTCCGCCCAGGCGTCACCGGTTAGCTTGAGTGCGCGCACGCGCGTATTGCCGTTGCAAATATCGAAGTGGCGGCAGGTGGCACACCGCCCTCCGATCGTCCGCCGCTCGACGTTGAGGCCGCGCATGATCGGATCGGACATATCTGCCCAGATCGCCGAGAACGGGCGATCACGCACGTTGCCCAGGCTGTAGTGCCACCAGAATGTGTCGGGATGGACGTTGCCGAGATTGTCGATGTTGGCGATGTTGACGCCCGAGCTGTTGCCGCCCCATTCGCAGAGCTTGGCACGGATGTGGTCGACCCGGTCGGGCATCCGCCGCGCCACCCAGTGCAGAAGATAGACGCCGTCGGCGTCGTTGTTGCCGGTGACGAACTCCTTGCTGGTACCGTTGCGCGCGTGGTCCCAGGCGCGCTCGAACAGCTGGTCCATGGCCCAGCGCGTCAGCGCGAATGCGGCATCGCCGTCCCGATTGCGGTCGCCCCGACCGGCGTAGTTCAGGTGTGACAGGTAGAATTTGTCGATTTCCTCGGCGTCGACCAGGTCGAGGAGGCGCGGCAGCTCGGCGCCGTTTTCCTGTGTGATGGTGAACCGCACCCCGACCTTGATGCCGCGCGCGCGGCACAGGTGGAGCGCAGCCAGGGACGCAGCGAAAGCGCCGTCACGGCGCCGGAACCGGTCGTGCACCTCGCCGATGCCGTCAAGGCTGATACCGACATAGTCGTAGCCGACATCGGCGATGCGGGCGACATTTCCGGCGGTGATCGGCGTCCCATTGGTCGACAGCCCGACATAGAACCCCATCTGCTTGGCACGGGCGGAGATGTCGAAGATGTCTGGACGAAGCAGCGGCTCGCCGCCCGACAGGATGAGGACCGGCACGCCGAAGCGTTTGAGATCGACCATGACCTCGGCCACCTCTGCGGTCGTCAATTCTCCAGCGAAATCCACGTCGGTCGAAAGCGAGTAGCAGTGCTTGCAGTTGAGATTGCAACGGCGAATCAGGTTCCAGATCACCACCGGCCCGGACGGCCGGTGCCGACGGCCGACCGGCGTCGGCTTGATCAGCTCGCGCATGAAGTGCGATATGCGGAACACCCGTCCCTCCCTATCCGCCCAGGCGCAGCCCGGTCTTCTTCAGGATGCGCACGCTGTAGAGCACGTCGCGCCCACGCACACTCGCGCCCAGCCGGTCTGCGATCGCCGCCACCTTGCCGTCGACCTCCGCGCGGTCGCGGCCGTGGACCATGGCGAACAGGTTGTACGGCCAAGCCAGTGGATGCCGCGGCCGCCGGTAGCAGTGGCTGACGAAGTCGAAACGGGCGACCATGGCGCCCAGCGCATCGACCTCGTCGTCCGGCACATCCCAGACCGACATGCCGTTGTGGCGATAGCCGAGCGCATAGTGATTGGGCACGGCGCCGATGCGGCGGATGATGCCGAGCTCGAGCATCCGCCGCAGACGTCGGATCGCATCGGCCGCCGGCACGGCGGCCGCGCGCGCGACGGCGTCGTAGGGTCTTGGAACCAGCGGCAGACCGCCCTGCGTCGCCCGAATCAGGCGCCGGTCTGCCACATCGAGGATGGGTACGGCACCGGTCATGCTTCGAGCCTGAGGTCGAGACGGTATTCCGCGATCTTGGGCATGACGAGCACGGAAAGCCCCGTCTCGGCCTCGATCGCCTGCACGACCGGCGCTGTGGCCTCGGCGCAATCGGTCGTCAGCACGAACCACATGTTGAGCCGATGGTTGCGCTCGTAGTTATGCGCGACTTCGGGCCGCGCGTTGACGATCGCTGCGACCCGATCGAAGTCAGCCTTCGGAACCGACATCGCCGCCAGCGTCGCCGCGCCGCCCATGCGTTCCGCATTGAACAGGGGACCGAAACGCGACAGCACGCCGTCGTCGACCAGGCGGCTCAATCGTCCGATCAGTTCGGTTTGGTCGATGCCGAGCTCCGATGCCGCATCGGCGAAAGGCCGTTCGCTGATCGGAAAGCCGCCCTGAAGCGCGTTGATGATGGCGCGGTCGAGGCCGTCCACGTCAGGCCACCTCGGCGAGCGGCGCGTAGCGCGCGCCGCGTTGCTTGAATCGACGGCGGCTGAACAGCACCGCGTTCGGCAGGCCCGCAAGGCTCGGCAAGTCCGAAAGCTGCGCCACCCGCATCTGGACCAGGCGCCGGCAGCGTCCATGCACCATCGCGAAAAGGTTGTAAGGCCACTCGGGCGGCCGGCGATCGCGCCGGTAGCACAAAGTCACATCGGGCTCTGCGGCGAGCAGCCGGCCGGCCTCCTGGATCCGGTCGTCCGGCACGTCCCACACTGCCATGGCGTTGGCCCGGTAGCCGAGTTCGTGGTGCCGAACGACGATGCCGAGCCGCCTGACCATGCCCGCACCGATCAAGGCCCGCAGCCGAGCGATCACCTCGGCTTCGCTCAGGCCCAGATCGTCGCCGACGCGCCGATAGGGGCGCTCCACCAACGGCAAGCCGTCGGCGATCCCGGCCAGCAATCGACGATCCGTCTCGGTCACGTCCATGACAGCTCGAACCCCAGGTCGATGCGGTATTCGTCGACGAGCGGCAGGACGATCACGGCAATCCCGGTTGCCTGCTCGATGGCGCGGATCGCACGCTCGACCGCATCGTGGTCGGACGCCGCAAGCACGAACCAGAGATTGATTCGATGCTCGCGCTCGTAGTTGTGGTTGACCTCCGGCCGGGCGCTCACCATGGCTGCAACCTCGTCCAGGCGCTCGGGCGGCACCACCATGGCCGCCAACGTGCTCGCGCCGATGGCGCGCGGCCGGACGACCGCACCGACCCGACTCACGATCGCGTCGCGCTGCAAGCGCTCGAGCGCGGCGAGCACGTCAACTTCCTCGACGCCAAGCTCGTTGGCGATTTCGGCCCAGGGACGCGGCACGAGGGGCAGACCGCGCTGATAGCAATCGATCAGCCGACGCTCCAACTCGCTGCAAGCCGCCGGCGACATGCTCAAAATCCGATGCGGTTGGCGCGGGCGGCAAGCAGGATGCCGCTCGGCGCCCGTGCGGGAATCGAGGCGATGCGAACGAAGCTGCGCGTGTCGTAGACGTCCACGCGATTCTCATCGCGCAGCGACAGCCAAACCTGCTCTCCGCGCGGCGTGAACTCCATGTGCATGACCGCCTTCCCCGGCCTCAGCGTGAGCGTGACTGCCATCGTCGCCACGTCGACTATCTGGACGGTATCGTTGCGCGGATGCGCGAAATTGACCCAGACATGTCGGCCGGCCGGGCTGGCGATTGCGAAAACCGGCTGGCCATGCACCGTTACGCGGGCGGCCTCGCGCCAGGAGCGCGTGTCGACCACCAGGAGCTCGTGCCGGCCGATCGCCGGCAGGAAAGCGTGGCCGCCACTGACCGCCCATCCGCGCAGGTGCGGCATCTTGTAGACCGGCATCGGGTCCTCGCCGCGGCCATATCCGTCGAGAATGCGCGAAACGCCAGCCTCGGGCCGCCAGAGATCGAGCTTGGCCAGACCGTCCTCGCCGAACAGTCCGGCGACATAGGTACGACCGTCGGGCGTAATGAGGCCGTCATAGGGCAAGCGTCCGATCCCGGGATACTTGTCGACCTTCAGCCGGGCCGGGTCGGACACGTCGGCCAGCCAGATCTCGCCCCCGTCGTACAGCGTGAACACGAATTTCTGACCCGGCGCGTCGGCCAGTCCGACCACCTTGGACGGTGTCTGCTCCGGTCCGAATAGGGCCGGAATCTCGCCGACCGCGGCGAGACTCGCCGCATCGAACAGGCGCACGCCGCCGGGCTCGTAGTTGGCGACCGCGATGATGCGCCCGTCCTGGGAGATCGCGCCGCCGATGCTGTTGCCGGCCTGGGTGATCCGCTTGACCAGGGCACGGCTGAGGAGGTCAACCTTGTTCAGGCCGCCATCACGGCCGAACACGTAGGCCATGCGTCCGTCGCGCGAGAACACAGCCGAGGCATGGGAAAGATCGCCCAAGCCGGTCACCCGCCCCAGACTGGTGCGCGCAGTCGTTTCGACGATCAGAACGCTGCCTGACGCACGCTCCACCACAAGGCCGAGATCGGCCGTGCCGCGCATGTCTTCGGCAGAGGCACCCGGCGTCGCTGCCAGCCATGCAGCGACGGCAAAGACCGCATAGCGGCGTAGATCAGTCGCCAAGGGAGACTCCTCCGCGCAGCAGCGTCACCAACCACAGCGCCTCGTCCTCGTCGATCTCGGCGGCCCAGGGCGGCATCGGCGTACCGGGCATGCCATGGAGGATGATCGAGGTCAGGGCTTCGTCGGATTTGTCGGCCAGCGACTCGGGCAGGAGCGGTCGACCGAGCCCGCCCCGCATGGTCAGGCCGTGACACGACCCGCAGTCGTGCAGCAGCAGATGGCGCAGGCCCTGGCGCCGTTCGGCGTCCGGATCGGCAGACGACGGCGCTCCGGGCAGCGCTCCAGCGAGCGCCAGCAAGCCGAGCAGGCCGTAGACCTTAGTCCGCCGAGGCATGACACGCGCGGGCGCCAGGCTGCGACGGCAGCGAAAGATCAAGCGTGGGCGCCAAGCCGACCACGCGGCCGATGATGAACAGGACCGGGCCTTGCCCTTGATACGGCCTGGCCCGGTTGGCAATCGTCGCAAGGGTCGCTATGCAGTGGCGTTGCCGCGGCGTCGTGCCGTTGACGATTGCCGCCGCCGGCGTCTCGGGCGAGAGTCCCGCTTCGACCAGCCGGACGGCGATCGCGCCAATCTGCGCCATGCCCATATACACGACCAATGTCGTGTCCGGGTCGGCCAGACCCCGCCAATCGTAGTCGAGGTTGCCGTCGTTACGGCAGTGACCGGCGACGTAGCGCACGCCGGACGCCAACCCGCGATGGGTGAGCGGGATGCCGACCGCCGCTGCGCACGCCGAGGCGGAGGTGACACCGGCGATCACTTCGGTCGCGATGCCCGCGCGCATGAGATGCCGTGCCTCCTCGCTGCCGCGCCCGAAGGTAAAGGGATCGCCGCCCTTGAGCCGGACGACCGTGCGACCGGCCGTTGCCAGGCGCACGAGCATGTCGTTGATCTCCTCCTGAGGCACGGCATGGTGCTGCGGTCGCTTGCCGACGTCGATGCGCATGGCGCCGCGCGGAACCTGGTCGAGGATCTCGGGCGACACCAGCCGGTCGAAGACGACGACGTCGGCACCCTGCAGCACACGCTGCGCCCGGACCGTCAGCATATCCGCGGCTCCGGGGCCGGCACCTACCAGATAGACACGTCCCACCATTCCTGCGCTCCCTACCGCGCGCGGGGCGGGACGACCTTCGGGCCGCCCCGCCCCGTGACGCTCAGTAGACGTCATGCTGCGTGTTGTAGATGTTGAACTTGCCGGTCGGCGTGACGAGACGCTTGTCACGGATGACGTGCTTGAGCTTGCGCGTCCTGTCGTCGACCACGACGATGGCCGATTCCTGATTGCGCGCGTTCCACACGGAGAACCAGACCTCGGTGCCGTCCTTGTTGTACTCGGGATGCACGACCCGGCGCTGGCCTTCCGTGATGCCGGACCACTGACCGATCGGCAGCACCTCGTAAGGCTTGTCCAGGTCGTTGAGATCAAACACGGCCACGCTCGACGAGATCTCGGCCTCCGGATGCAGCGGGGTGTCGACATAAAGGTTGCGCGACTTCGGATGAGTCTTGATGAACAGCGATCCGCCACCCTGGCCATCGAGTTCCTGGACCACCGTCCACGCCTGTTCCTTGTGCTTGGCGGGATCGGTACCGATCAGCGAGACCGTGCTGCTGCCGAGATGTCCGGTCGCCCATACCGGCCCATGCTTCGGATGCACGAAGTTGGCACCCCGTCCCGGATGCGGCGTCTGGCTGACCTCGATGATCTTGACCAGCTTGCTCGCCCGCGTGTCGACGACCGCGATCTTGTTGCGGGCATTGGCGGCCACCAGGAAGTAGCGACCCGTCGAGTCGAAGCCGCCGTCATGCAGGAAGCGATCGGCGGCGATCGACGTGGTGCGCAGGTTGTTCAGGTCGGAGTAGTTGACCATTAGGATCCTGCCGGTCTCCTTGATGTTCACGACCCACTCCGGCTTGAAGCGCGACGCGACGATCGAGGCCACGCGCGGCTCAGGATGGAACTCCTGCGTGTCGACCGTGATGCCGCGCGTCGATTCAACCTTGATCGGTTCGAGCGTGTCGCCCTTCATGATGACGTACTGGGGCGGCCAGTACGCGCCGGCGATGGCCAGCTTGTCCTACCATTTCGGCGCCTTCGAGGTGTCGACCGAGCGCGCCTCGAGGCCGACGCGGACTTCGGCGACCGTGTCAGGCACCTTCATCCACAGGTCGATCAGGTTGATCTTGGCGTCGCGGCCGACGACGTAGAGGTAGCGGCCCGACGCCGACACGCGCGAGATGTGGACCGCATAGCCGGTCTTGACGATGGTGACGATCTGCTTCGATGCGCCGTCGATCAGGGCGACCTCGCCCGAATCGCGCAGCGTCACCGAAAACAGATTGGAAATGTCGATGCTGTTTTCCTTCTTCCTGGGCCGCTTGTCCGGCGGCACTGCGACCTTCCACGTCGCCTTTATCTGCGCCATGCCGAATTCCGGCGGCGTCGGCGGCTCGTTCAGCAGGTACTTCGCCATCAATTCGACCTCCTGAGCCGTAAGGTCGCCCGAGGAGCCCCAGTTCGGCATGCCGCCGGGCGAGCCGAACGTGACGAAGTCCTTGAGATAGTCGAAGCCGCGCTCGCGCGTGACGTCGGTCGTCAACGCCTTGCCCGTCGCACCCTTGCGCAGGACCCCGTGGCAGCCGGCGCAGCGCTCGAAGTAGATCTTCCGCGCGTGATCGAACTCGTCCTGGCTCAGCGTCGGAATGCCGGCCTCCGCGCCCGGCAACTTCGCCGGCACTTCCTTGAGCACGTCCAGGCTGGGTTCGTATTTCGGTCCGGCCTTGTGCGCGTCTTCCGGCCGAGGCGCAGCCTGCTGGGCCCAGGTCGAACTTCCGCCCACCAGTGCGGCAGCAAGCATTGAGGCGACGGCAAGTTCTGCGATCCGTTTGAGCATGGTCAAGTCCTCGCTCCTGGCGGGTTGCCGACTGAGGCTAGGAACTCGCATGCGGCCGATCATTGACCTGCATCAATCCGCTGCGCGCCGCACTGGTGTATTTGAAGTCCGCCCCGTCCGCCGCCGCGGCGACGGCGCGAGCGTGGTGCGTCATGCTGTCAAAGCTCGGGCATTGTCAGCGCTTCACGGTTACAATCGGGCTGATCGCGTCCGCGTGGCTGGCCTGGCAACCGCCGGCGCAGGCAGGCCAGCCCATCGAGACTCACTTGCGTGCGGCGTTTCCGGACGCCGACGCGTTCGGCGACCGCGAGGGCACGCCTCCCGCCTACCCGGCCTACCGGCAGGATCAACTCATCGGTTACGCGTTCTTGAGCCGGGATGTCGTCCCGACGCACGGCTTCACCGCGCGATCGCTCAATGTTGCGGTCGGACTCGCCCTCGACGCCGTCATCGCCGGTGCGTCGCTGGTCGAGCATCACGAGCCGATCCTGGTGATCGGTGTGACCGACCAGGCGCTGCGACAATTCGTGCGCCAGTATGCCGGCCTCGACATTCACCGGCCCGTCAGGGTCGTGCCGCTCGGTCGCGGCGACGACACGACGCTCGAGGGGATCGCAGGCGCGACCATCAGTTCCGTGTCGCTCAACGACGCCATCATCGGTTCGGCGCGCGCGGTCGCACGCAGCAGGGGCCTGCTGAATGCGGCATCGGGTCCTGCGTCGGCGGCGGCCACCGATACGCTCGACATCGACCGGTTCGAGCGGGAGGACTGGGCGGCACTGAGCGCGGCCGGATCGATCGTCCGCCATACCTTGCGCGCGTCCTCGGTGACCGCGCGCCTCGGTGCGCTGGGTGCCGCGGTCATGCCCGGCGTCACCGATCCCGATGCGACGTTCCTGACGGTCTATCTTGCTCTCGCGACGCCTGCTTGGATCGGCCGCAATCTCCTCGGGCCGCTCTATGATCGCCTGATGGCGGAGGCGGCCCCGGGAACGCAGCTTGTCTTCGTCGCCGCCCACGGCCTCTACTCGATCAAGGGCACGGCCCATGTGCGCAGCGGCGTGTTCGAGCGCATGCAGCTCGTTCAGGGCGAGCGGAGCATCCCGCTGCGCGTCGACCGCTATCACCGCATCGATCGGCTTCTTGCCCGCGATGCGCCTGAGCTGCGTGAGACTGCCCTTTTCGTCCTGTCGCCGGACGACGGCTTCATTCCGACCCGGACGTGGCGCCTCGATGTCGCCGTCAGCGCCTCCAGCGCTTCTGCGAGCTCGGCTGTGTTCTCATTCGGCTACGAACTTCCCGCGCGACATCTCGCGCCCGCCACGGTCGGTTCACGACTCGCGCCACCCGGGCCGACGAGCGCCGACGAAATCATGCCGCTTTGGCAACGCATGTGGCTCGCGCGCGCGCCGGAGGTCGTCGTGCTGTGCGCCGCGCTCCTGCTGCTGACCGGCATGCTCGTGCTGCAGGATCCGGTGGCGCGGCGCAGGCACCACTGGCTGATGATCCGGATCGTCGCCAGCGGGTTCGCTCTGGGCTGGCTCGGCTGGATCGCCGGCGCCCAGCTCTCGGTCGTCAACGTGCTCACCTTCGCCAACGCCCTGCTGACGCGCTTCGATTGGACGCTGTTCCTGCTCGATCCGTTGATCTTTCTGCTGTGGGGCTACGTGGCCGTCGCGCTCCTGTTCTGGGGTCGTGGCGTGTTCTGCGGCTGGCTGTGCCCGTTCGGCGCGATGCAGGATCTCATGGCGAGGTTCGCTCAGGCGCTGCGGCTGCCCCAGTTGCGCCCGCGCTTCGGACTGCACGAGCGGCTGTGGCCGATCAAGTACATCGCCTTCCTTTGCCTGTTCGCCGTCTCGCTGGGCTCCATGGACGCCGCGATCCTCGGCGCCGAGATCGAGCCGTTCAAGACCGCGATCAGCCTCAAGTTCCTGCGGCCCGACGCCTGGCTGCTCTACCCAACCCTGCTGCTCGCCGTCGGGCTGTTCGTCGAGCGGCCATTCTGCCGGTACCTCTGCCCGCTCGGCGCCGCGCTCGCCATTCCGGCGCGCCTGCGCATGTTCGAATGGCTGAAGCGGCGCCGCCAATGCGGCACCGAATGCCAGATCTGCGCGCAGCGATGCCCGGTTCAGGCCATCCACCCCGACGGTCACATCAACTCGAATGAATGCATTTACTGCCTGCGCTGCCAGACCAACTATTTCGACGACTCGGTGTGTCCGCCCCTGATCATGCGCCGGACGCGCCGCGACCATCGCGGAGCCGCTCGCGACCATCCGGAACTTGCGGCCAAGGAGGCCAACCGTGCCAAGTCGTGATTCGCCGGCGCCGCCTGCACACGCCGCGATGCCGACGCGCAGGCGGTTCTTGGCCGCGCTCGGCGCCGCTTCTGCGCTTGGCATGCCCGGCTGGCAACTGCCGCCGGCCGATCGCGACGGCCTGCGCCACGAGTGGCGCGGCACGGCGCTCGGCGCCCCGGCGCGGATCACGCTCCACCATTTCGATCGGATCAGAGGCGTGGCCGCACTCGAGGTTTGCCGGGCCGAGATCGACCGGCTGGAGAACGAATTCAGCCTGTACCGCGCCGACTTTGCGCTAAGCAGGCTCAACCGGGAGGGCGAACTCCTCCGGCCGTCGCTCGACATGCGACGCCTCGTCGAGCAGTCGCTGCGCTTCGGCGCGGCGACCGGCGGCCGATTCGACATCACGATCCAGCCGCTCTGGCGGCTGCTTGCAGAGTCCGCCGGCACGCCCGATCGGCGCGCCGCCGAGGCAGCCCTGGGACTGGTCGACTACCGTCAAGTCGAGGCAGCGGTCGGCCGCATAGCATTCGCGCGCGAAGGCATGGCGGCAACCCTCAACGGCATCGCTCAAGGCTACGTAACCGACCGCATCGCAGACTTGCTCCAGGACCTCGGCTTCGCGCATGTCCTCATCAATGCCGGCGAATTCAGGGCAGCGACTTCCCAGGCCGACGACTCGCCCTGGCGGATCGCCCTGCGTCACCCGCCGTTTCCCGACCGGACCTATCCTCTCGCAACCGGCGCTCTGGCGACGTCGGGCGGCCACGGCACACGGCTCAGCGCAGACGGCCAGATCAACCACCTGCTCGATCCGGCGACCGGGGCATCCGCGCCGCTCTGGCGCACCGTCACGGTCGCGGCGCCGCGCGCCAGCGACGCCGACGCGCTGTCGACCGCGCTCTGCCTGTGCGCAGCGGACGAGCGGCCGTCCCTGCTTCAGGCCGTGGCCGACGCCTGCGCGATCGTCACCGAGCCCGGCGCCGCGGCCTGGGAGGCGCGTTCGTAGCGCGGGGCCGGCGCATTGATCGGGTCCGCGAGGGCCGCTGCGCCGAAGGAGCGGACGCGGCGCTCCTCCGGCGGCTCGGCATACAGCGTCGTGCGCTGGCGCGCCGGCCGCCCGAGCGAGCCGATCAGAGCTTCCATGCGTTCCGGCGACATCTCCTGGCCGTGCACCGCGCCGGCGGCGCGTGTGATGCTCTCGTTCATCAGCGTGCCGCCGAGATCGTTGGCGCCGGCCGCAAGGCACGCCGTCACGCCGTCCGGACCCAGCTTGACCCAGGAGGTCTGGATGTTGGGAATCGCCGGATGCAGCGCCAGCCGCGCGACGGCATGCATCAGCACGGCCTCGCGGAAAGTCGGCCCGCTGCGCGACTGCCCGCGCAGGTAGATCGGCGTTTCCATCGGCACGAACGGCAGCGGCACGAACTCGGTGAAGCCGCCGGTCTCCTCCTGAAGGCGACGCACCCGCTGCAGGTGGCGCGCCCAATGGCGCCGGCGGTCGACATGGCCGAACATGATGGTCGCCGTCGTGCGCAGACCGAGCCCGTGGGCTGCCCGCATCACCGACAGCCACTGATCGGTCGTGACCTTGTCCGGGCAGATGACCTGGCGCACCTCGTCGTCGAGGATCTCTGCAGCGGTCCCGGGCAGCGTGCCGAGCCCTGCTGCCTTGAGCTCGGCGAGGAAGGCCGGCACGGTCATACCGAGCGTCGAAGCACCCTGCCAGATCTCGAGCGGCGAGAAGGCATGGATGTGCAGTTCGGGCACGGCGTCTTTGACCGCGCGGCAGATTGCGAGATAGGTGGCGCCCGTATATTCCGGATGGATGCCGCCCTGGAGGCACACCTCGGTTGCGCCGCGCGCCCACGCCTCCCCGGCGCGCCGCGCGAGCTCGCCGAGATCGAGATCGTAGGGCCGGCCGCGCAGATTGTCGCTCAGCTTGCCCTTGGAGAAAGCGCAGAACTTGCAGCGATAGGAGCAGATGTTCGTGTAGTTGATGTTGCGATTGACGACATAGCTGACCGTGTCGCCGCTGACCTCGCGACGCAACTGGTCGGCCGCCGCGCACACCGCCGTGAAGTCGTCGCCGCGTGCGCCGAACAGCTCGACGATGTCGTCCTCGTCGAGACCGGTGCCAGTCCGCGCGCGCTCGATGATGCGATCGAGCTCGACGCCGGCCGATGGTCGCGGTGGCGCGGTTGCACGAGGCACGGGCATGCCCGTCCCCGGGACCCAAGAATCGGGCCGCGCCAGCCCATCGGCGTCGGTGTTGCGCAAGACGGTCGTGCGCAATGCGGGCGCCAACCAGCGATCCGGCTCGTGGACATACGCGGGATAGATCGCCAAGCGCTCGACCAGAACCTTGCCGCCCGATGCCGTCTCCCGCGCCAGCCCCTCCAAGGTCGGCCAGGGCGCCTCGGGATTGACGTGATCGGGTGTGACCGGCGACACGCCGCCCCAGTCGTTGATGCCTGCGGCGATCAGGCGCGGCAGCACGCCCGGGCTGAGGTTGGGCGGCGCCTGAATGTTCATGTCGGGGCCGAACACGATGCGCGCCACGGCGATGGTCCAGAGATGCTCGGTCAGATCGGGCTCCGGCGCATCCACCATGCGCGTGCCGTCCTTGGCGCGGAAGTTCTGGATGATGATCTCCTGCAGGTGGCCGAAGCGCCGGTGCAGGCTCCGCAACTGCAAGAGCGCTTCGATGCGCTCGCGCCGCGTCTCGCCGATGCCGATGAGGATGCCCGACGTGAACGGCACGGCGGCTTCGCCAGCCGCGGCAATGGTGGCGAGGCGCCGCGCCGGATGCTTGTCGGGCGAGCCGAAATGCGGACCGCCGCGCTGGCACAGCCGTTCCGACGCGCTCTCCAGCATGATGCCCTGCGAGACGGAGACATTGCGCAACGCCTCGATCTCGTCGCGCGACATCACGCCGGGATTGACGTGCGGCAGCAATCCAGTTTCGCGCAGAACCAGGCTGGCCATCCCGGCGAGATAGGAAATCGTCGTGCCGTGTCCCAGCCGGGCAAGCTCCTCGCGCGCGACTCGGTAGCACAGCTCCGGCTTGTCGCCCAACGTGAACAGCGCCTCGCGGCAGCCGGCCGCGGCGCCGGCCCGCGCAATCGCGAGGACCTCGTCCGGCCCGAGATAGGCCGGCTCGCCCAAACGCGGCGCATGCGCGAAGGTGCAGTAGTGGCACGTATCACGGCACAGCCGTGTCAGCGGGATGAAGACCTTGCGCGAATAGGACACGAGATTGCCATGACCGCGGTCGCGGACGATGGCCGCGGCGGCCATGAGCGCCTCGAGGTCGTCGCGCTCGGACAACGCCAAGGCGTCGTCCGACGACGGCACGACGCCCGCCGCCGCTCGTTCCAAGACCTCGCTCACGATGCCGCCGTCCACCTGGATTCTCCCGAACCACCGATCCCGATTTGCTCGAGAAACCGGCGCGTCCGCGTGCGCGATGGCACGCGCATGAACGCCGCCAGATCCTCGGGATTGTCGATATCGAGCCCGATACCCGTCAAGCCTAGCACCTTCGGCACAATTCCGCGCGCACGCGCAGCGGCCAGATGAGGCTGGAAACTGTCGTTGCCGAAGCTGAGCGCCAAGATGTCGGGCGGCGAGCACAGCACGGCATTCGAGCCGCGCCCGTCATGGGCAGGACAGATCGTGAAGGCGGGGGAGGTGCCGTGAGCCTGGAGCAACCGGACGACCTCGCCCGATGTGGCGAGCGGCACGTCGCCGGGCATGGTCAGCATGCCATCACGTCCTTCGCCGGCCAGCAGCCGCGCCGCGCCCGCGACCGCGGCGGTGTGGCCGCCGGTGGCGTCGGTCGCGATCAGGCGTGCGCCGCGCGCGACCGCAATTCGAGCGACGTCCGGATCGATCGAGACGACGGCAATGCCGGCCAGTTCTTGCACGGCCGCCAGCGCGTCCAAGACATCTTCGACCATGGCGAGCGCCAGGCCACGCCGCTGGTCCGGCGTCAGCGCCGCCGCCAATCGGTGCTTGGCATTGCGCAGCTCCTTGACCGGTATGACAGCCCAGATGCCTGCGCTGTCGCTCATGGGTGCCTCCTGAGGGCGTCCGCAGCGTCGAGAACGGCGCGCGCCAGCCGCTCGCGATCGGCCAGCGACGTCATCAGGATCGCAGCAGGCGTCACGACGACGTCGCGACCATCCAGGGACCGGGCGTCCTCGGCATCGACGACATAGCCGTCGAGCAGATCGGCATAGCGCGCGGCGACCGTCGCGGCCGTGCATGTGAGGCCGAGCTCGACCATCATCTTGGCCGTCGGGCCCTTGACCGCGCGGCCGCCGATGATCGGCGATACGGCGACGACCGGCGCGGCGCATGCCGCGATCGCCGCGCGCAGACCGGGAACGGCCAGAATCGGCTCGACGCTGATGAATGGATTCGACGGGCAGATCACGACCGCGCGCAGATCGGGCTGCCGCAGTATGCGCAGAATGTCCGGCTGCGCGCGAGCCGCGGCGGCACCCGCGAACTCGAAGCCGGTGACAATCGGCGCGCATTGGCGATGGACAAAATATTCCTGGAAGTCGAGCCAGCCTTCCGCGGTATTCACGCGCGTACGCACCGGATCGTCGGACATCGGCATCAGCCGCGCACCGATGCCAAGCCGCTTCCGGAAATCCTCGGTGATCGCCGTCAGCGTTTCGCCGGCGCGCAGGCGACGCGTGCGCTCGACATGGACAGCGAGGTCGCCATCGCCGAGGCGGAACCAGGTCTCGCCGCCAAGCTGGCCGAGAGCGGACATGAAGGTCCAGGTCTCGTCGCGCCGACCCCAGCCCGTCGCCGGGTTGTCGAGGCCGGCGAGCGTGTACATCAGCGTGTCGAGATCGGGCGAGATGCTGAGACCGAGATGCTCGAAATCGTCGCCGGTGTTGGCGACCACCGTCAGCTCCCCGGGCCCGAGCACGCGGGCAAGCCCGAGGGCGAGTTTCGCCCCGCCGATGCCGCCCGACAAGGCCAGCACCGCGGCCATCAGCGGAACAGGTCCTCTTCAGCGCCGCGCACCAGATATGACGCTTGTGTCGGCGGTGCGGACCAGTCGAGCCCATGCACGAGCACGGCCGGAATGCCGTCGCCGGCCTGCCCCATGACCAGTGACGCGGCAGCCGAGATCTCGTCGGCGAAACACGTGACGGTCACCTCGAGCGGACGCCCGAACAGATCGGGCCGGCCGCGCATGTCCATCAGCGAAGGTATGCCGGCGGCACCCAGCGCCACGCCGACGATGCCCTTGCGCCAGGGCCGGCCGAAGCTGTCGTTGATGATGACCGCAAGGTCGCAGCGGAATTGACGCGAGAGCTGTTGGCGCAGCCTCTCAGCCGAGGCATCCGGGTCGCGCGGCAGCAGCAGTACGCGCTCGCCCTCCTCCACCGGCCCGACATTCGAGCGGTCGACACCGCCATTGGCCATGACGAAGCCGAGGCGGTGCTCGACGATCAGCAGGCCGGGCCGTTTGCGCACCACGCGCCGCGATTCGGAGAGCACAACTTCCACAATGCGCGGGTCCTTCTCGAGCTCGGCTGCGAGCTCCATCGCGCGCGCCGACGGCTTGACCCTGGCCAGGTCGACGAAGCGGTCCTCCGCCTTCGACACGACCTTCTGCGCGACGACGATGACGTCCCGGTCGACGGGTGCACGTCCGGCGCGCTCAAGAGCGGCTGCAAGCAAGCCGCCGAGATCGTCGCCCGGCTTGACCAGAGGTACCCCCGGTATTCCGGTCAGCGTCAGCATGGCGGATGACCCTGCATCATGTCAGCGGGTCGGGTCAGCCCCAGCGTCGGCGCAACCTCGGGACCACATGCTCGGCATAGAGCTTGAGAAACCGCGCCTGATCGGGTCCTGGGGCATGGAAGACCAGATGGCGGAATCCGAGATCGACATACTTCGCGACCGCTTCGACGTGCTCCTCCGGATCGGTCGACACGATCCAGCGACTGGCCGCGCGCTCGATCGGGAGGGCATCGGCCAGCTTCTCCATTTCGACCGGATCCTCGACCGACATTTTCTCTTCTTGCGACAGCGCTAGCGCCGCCCAGTGGCGCGTATCCTCGCGCGCGCGCTCCAGGTCCGTATCGAACGAGACCTTAACCTCGATCATGCGGTCGATCGCATCGGCGGATCGCTTCGCGGCCTCGAGGCCGGCGGCCAGATTGGGCAACAGCGTCTCGGTGTAGAGGGTCGTGTTCTTGCCGCTGGTGCAGATGAAGCCATCGGCGACCCGACCGACATACTTCGCCACCATCGGGCCCGCGGCGGCGATGTAGATCGGCACCATCTCGTCCGGCCGATCGTAAATCGTGGCTCCTTTGGTCTTGTAGTACTCGCCTTCGTGACTGTGGCGCTCGTCCGTCCACAGCTTGCGGATGAGCTGGACGGCCTCGCGCAGTCGGGCGAAGCGCTCCTTCATCTCCGGCCACTCGATCCCGGTCGCCGGCACCTCATTGAGGCCTTCGCCGGAGCCGACACCGAGGATGACGCGGCCGGGATACATGGCGCCCAGCGTACCGAAGCTCTGGGCCACCACCGAGGGGTGATAGCGGAAGGTCGGCGTCAGCACGCTGGTGCCCATCGTGATGCGCGAGGTCAGCGCACCCAGCGCGCCGAGCCAGGCGAGCGCGGAGGGCGCATGGCCGCCCGTGTGCCGCCAGGGCTGGAAATGGTCGCTGACGAACACGCTGTCGAAATCGAGCTGCTCGGCGAGACAGGCAAAATCGAGCAATTCGCGCGGCCCAAACTGCTCCGCCGAGGCCTTGTAGCCGATCTTGATCACAGCGCTGTTCTCCTGGTAGAGGCGGCCCTCGCGAGTATCCCGGCGTGGCACTCTATCATCAATGAAAGATTGCGACGGGGAGTATGGCCAAGCTGAAGTTTGGTCTCCTGTATCGGACTTCTGACAGGAACGAGTCCCGTCGTATCATCGCGCAATCGACCTTGGGAGATCGCCGCCCTGCCTGACCTCGTTGGCCGCCTGCCCAGACTATCCGGACTGCTCATGTTCGAGGCGTCGGCGCGCCACCTCAGCTTTACGCTCGCGGGCCGCGAGCTGGGCGTGACGCAGGCTGCCGTCAGCCAGCAGGTGCGCGCGCTCGAGCGCGAGCTCGGCATTGAGCTGTTCACGCGGTTGCATCGCGGGCTGGAGCTGACGCGCCAGGGCAGCCGACTCTACCGTGCCGTGTCCATGGCCTTCGAGCATGTCGCGACCACGGCCGACGATCTGCGCGGCGCCGATCGCTCGCGCGAGATCAAGATCGGCGTCACCTTCGCGGTGGCGACCTTCTGGCTCGTGCCGCGCCTGCCCGAGTTCCGCGCGCTCCACCCCGACATCGACGTGCACATCGTCGCCAACGACCGCGGCTTCGAGCGCGTTGCCGACCAGGTCGATGGCGGCATCGCCTATGGCACGGGCCCCTGGCCGGTCTTCACGGCGACGCTGCTTCGCGAGGGCGAAGTCTTTCCCGTGTGCAGCCCCGACTACCTGCGCGGACGGCCGCCGCTGACGCGCGTCGAGCAGCTCGTCGACGAGACGCTGCTCGCGCATGATGACGACCGGCCCGGCCTGTTCGGCTGGCCGATCTTCTTCGCCGAGCTCGGTGTCACCGATTACAAGCGGCACCGCAGCCTGCGCTTCAACAGCCATCCCCTTCTGCTGCAGGCCGCCTGCGAAGGCCAGGGCATCGCGCTCGGCTGGACGCTCTTGAGCGACGACCTGATCGCGCGCGGCCGTCTCGTCCGTCCGCTCGACGTCGCCGTGCGGACGCCCAAGAGCTTCTATCTCTTGCTGCCCGACAAGCGTTGTCCCGATGCCCTGCTCGCCTTCCGCGATTGGGTCGTCAGCCACTTCAAGGGAACGGCAAAGCCGGCCAGGGCGCGACGGCGGTCTTGAACCGCTCGCAGCGCCTACAGTCGCGTGCTGGTCGTCGGATCGAGCGCGTCGCGCAACCCTTCGCCCAGCATGTTGAAGCCGAGCACCGCGACGAAAATCGCGGTCGCCGGCGCCAGCACGAACCACGGCGCCAGCTCGAGGAACTGGAACCCGACCTGAACCATCGAGCCCCACGTCGAGATCGGCGGCTGGGCGCCGAGACCGATGAAGCTCAGGCTCGATTCCGTGATGATCGCGAAGCCGATGCCGAGCGAGGCCTGGACGATCACCGGGTTGATCGCGTTGGGCAGGACATGGCGGAACAGGATCAGCCAGGCGGGAACGCCGACCGACTGGGCTGCCGCAATGTAGTCGTTGTGCTTGAGCGACAGCACCTGGCCGCGCATGAGGCGCGTGTAGACCGGGACGGCCACGATTGCGATCGCGATCATGGCATTGATCAGGCCGGGGCCGAGCACCGCGGCGATCATCAAAGCGAGCACCAGAGGCGGCAGCGCCATGATGCTGTCGAGCACGCGCATGAGCACTTCATCGACGGCGCCACCGACATAGCCGGCGATCAGCCCGAGCGGCACGCCGACCGAAACCGCCATCAGCACGGCCAAGGTGCTGACCGTCAATGACAGTCGGCCGCCATGGATCAGCCGGCTGAGGATGTCGCGCCCGAGATCGTCGGTGCCGAGGAGATGGTCGAAACTGGGCGCCTGCAGCATGGCCCGATAGTCGATCGCGTTCGGCGCATAGCCGGCAAGCCACGGCGCCAGCAGCGCCGCGCCGATTTCGAGCGCCAGCAGCACGATGCCCAGGAGCGCGAAGCGGTGCCGCACGAGCCGGCCGATGGTCAGTGCCAGGCGCCGCGCCAGGCTGAGCCGGCGGCGAGGGGCGATCGAGCGACCGGCGGGCAGCGTGACCATCGCGGTGCTAGCCCTGCCGCGTGCGGGGGTCGAGGAAGCCATAGGCGAGGTCGACCGCCAGATTGGCAAACACGACGACGAGCGTGATGAACAGCACGACGGCCTGGACCACCGGATAGTCGCGGCCGAGGATCGCGCTGACCAGCAGCCGGCCGACCCCGGGCACGGCAAAGATGGTTTCCGTCACGATCGAACCGCTGAACAGGGTCGCGAGCTGGATGCCCATGATGGTCACCACCGGCAACATGGCATTCTTGAACGCGTGGCGAAGGATCACCTTGTCCTCGGCCAGGCCCTTGGCGCGCGCTGTCTTGATGTAGGCCTGCTGGAGCACGTCGATGAAGCTCGATCGGCTCTGGCGGACGATGACGGCAGCCAGGCCGAAGCTGAGCGTCACGGCCGGCAGCAGCGACGTACGCAGGCTGGCCCATGGATCGACGAAAGGCGAGACGAAGCCCGAGGCCGGCAACAGCCGCCATTCCAGGGCCACGAAATAGATGAGCAGACCGCCGACCAGGAAGTAAGGCATGGCGGCGCCGATCAGGGCGCCGACCGTGCCGGCGCGGTCGGCCCAGGAATCGGGACGCGTGGCGGACATGATGCCCACGGGCAGCGCGAACGCGACGGCCAAGAGCCAGGCGATCAGGCTGATCTGCACGGTCGGCAGGATGCGCGGGGCGAGAATGTCCAAAACGGGCTGTGGGCTGAGGATCGATCGCCCGAGATCGCCGGCCAGCACCTTGCCGATCCATACCGCGTACTGGACCGGGAGCGGCTGATCCAGGCCATGGTCGCGCCGCAACTGCGCGATCATCTCCTCGCTGACGTCGGCCTGCGCCTGGCCGATATACATGTTGATCGGATCGCCCGGCAGAAGCCGCATCAGCAGAAAGACGATGATCGACGTCAGCAGCAGGACCGGCAGGGTCGCCAGCAATCGCCTGAGCAGATAGGTCGCCATCGCCGCTAATGGTCTCCCGTCATCGTCGCTCGGGACTCTACGGGACGGGAACGACCTCGAACACGTCCGAGTAGGTGCGCGTGAACAGCAACACGCGGCCCTGGGGGGTGATCTCGTAGACCGTCTTGTCCGGGCCCTCGTGGGTCAACGGCGGCCGCTCCGGGCTCTTGAGAAAGCGTTCCATGTCCTCACGCGTTTGCCAGGTCGTGATGCTGTAACCCTTCAGTGGATCGTTCTGCGCGAACAGGATGTCGCGCGAAACGAAGCCCTTGGCCTTGCGCGCCAGCTCCGTGTTCTTCTTGAGCAGGACGAGCGCCTGATCGCGCGCGTCGGCGTTGACGATGTGCAGTGTGACCATGGTGATCATTGTCGCTTCCCCTATTGCCGGAATGGGCTGCCGACGGCGCACCGCCAGCACGAATGTCGAACCGGCCTGCCGGGCGGCCTCAGGCCGTCACTGATTCGCGAAGCTGCAGCGCGCGCGGCACCACCTGTTCGGCGAAGGCGCGAATGACATCTGCCACGTTCTGCCCGGCAACAGCGTGCGGCCGGACGGAGATCTGCGTGATCCGCGGATTGAGACCGCGGGCGAGCTGCTCGGCGCAGCGTTCGACGTTGCCGGCCAGCACCATCGATTCCACCACGGCCGCCGGCAACAGAGTGGTCGCCCGCTGCACGTCCTCGGGATTGCGATCCTTGTTGGCGGCGATCGCGACGAACTCCTCGGGCAGGGAGATGCCGATTTCGTCGAGATATTCCCAATGCGGATGCTGCTGCATGACGCGCGTCGCCACGCGCCGGCGCATGACGGCGAAGGCGGCCTCGTCGTCGTCGGCGATGCACGCCTCGACGCGCAAGCCGATGTCGAGCGTCTCGGGTCCCCTGCCCGCCTTCGTCATGCCCTCGTCGAGCTGGCCCAAATAGAAACCGAAGGCGGCGGGATTGAGCGTGTTGGCGATCAGCACGCCGTCGGCGACCAGGCCGGCGAGGCGGGTGATCTGCGCGCCATGGGTGGCGAAGTAGACCGGGATCGTGTCGCGCACCGGTTTGAAATTGAGCTTGCCGTCGCTGACCGAGACGACCTTGCCCTGCGACGTCACTTTCTCGCCGCGCAGCAGGCGCCTGACCATCTCGACGGTCTCGCGCATTGCCGCGACCGGCAGCTTGCGCTCGAGACCGATCTCCCGGAATCCAGCGCCGCCGGTGCCGAGGCCGAGCACGGCGCGGCCGTGGCACAGCTCGTCGAGTGTCGCGATCGAGGCCGCAGTGATCGCGGGATGCCGCGAATATGGATCGGTCACGCCCGTGCCGAGCAGCACGCGCTGCGTCACCGACGCGACGGCGGCCAACCCCAGGTAGCACTCGCGGGTGAACCGCACGTCGGTGTACCAGAAGAAGCGGTAGCCCAGGCCCTCGCTCAGGCGCCCGAGTTCGGTCAACTCCGCGAGCGTGTAGTCGGAGAAGAGCAGGACGCCGAGCGACGGGCGCATGCGGATCCCCTGCGCAACGCCGAGCTAAGCGCTCTTCGCTCCAACCTTGGTGATGCTGCCGTTGAGCTCGGGCGCGCCGCCGATCACCCAATCTTCCTTCTTGAAGTTGTCGAAGATCACGTTGACCGCCTCGCGCTTGGAGCCTCCGATACGCACGAGCGCATCGGTGATCTGCTCGGCGATCTCCCGCTTTTTCTGCGGCGAACGACCCTCATAGAACATGACGCGCACGACTGGCATGATCGGATACCTCCTGACTTGGATTCGATTTCCCGCGCCCGACCGCCCCCGATCACGCGAGGTGAATGTCCTCGAACGTCATGATCGCATCCTGGGAGTGGAAGAATCCCTTGACGCGCGGATGCAGCCCCTTGAAGTCGGAGCTGTAGTGCCAGGGCACGTAGACCGCATCATCGTTCATGAGTTCCGAGAGCTCGCGGAACGCCTTGCGCCGCTCCGCCTCGGTGCGCGCCGTGCGCTCGGCGTCGATCAATTGATCCATGCGCGGATTCTTGTACCCGTGGTACTGGGCGTATGAACCGGAGGAGTGCAGCAGGATCGCGAGATACTGGTCGGGGTCGGGCCGGTAGCCCCACCATCCCTGCAGATCCATCGGCATCTTGCCGCCGCGCAGCGCATCCCGGTAACCGGCCGAGTCGACCTGCTCGATTTCGACCTTGACGCCAAGCTCGGCGGCGGTCGCCTGGAAGACCTGGGCGGCGCGCTGCTTGACTGGGTCAGGCTGGAGCGGCCCCTTGATGACGATCGGCGTGCTCAGGCCGGATTCCCCGATCAGCCGCTTCGCCATTTCCATGTCGCGCTTGTACGGCTTGTAGTTGGGGTCGTGGAACGGGCTGCCCGGCAAGATGCCGTCATAGCCGATCGAACCGGTGCCGAAATACGCCGCCTGGTGCAGCGCCTCGCGGTCGATCGCCCATTGGAATGCCTGACGGAACTTCTTCGACTTGCCCGGGAACTGGTCGTTCAGATTGAAGCCGAAATACTCCCAGCGGAATCCCACCTTCTCGGAAACGATGATCTCCTGGGTCTGGCGCAGCCGCCTGATGTCTTGCAACGGCAGCGCCTCGGCAATGTCGACACCGCCGGAGCGCAGCTCGGCCAGGCGGGTGCTGTCGGTCGGAATCGGCCGCAGGATCAGCCGATCGAGGTAGGGCTTTCCCTTGTCCCAGTAGTCGGCACTCTTCTCCATGACCGTCTGGGTATCCTTCTGGTACTGCACCAGCCTGAACGGTCCGGCGCCGACCGGATGCAGGCCATAGTCGTTGCCCCATTTCTGCATTGCCGTCGGCGAGGCGATGCATCCCGTCACGTCGGTAAAGGGAAAGAGGAAAGCTGCGAATGCGCTCTTCAGGTTGAGCTTGACCGTGTGCGCGTCGACCACCTCGACCGTATCGAGCGCGCGGATCTCGCCGCCACGGATCGAGCCGAGCTTGGGATCACGGATACGGTCGATGTTGAACTTGACCGCCGCGGCATCGAACGGCGTGCCGTCGTGGAACTTCACGCCCTGGCGGAGCTTGAGCAGGAAGGTCTGGTCGTCCGGCTGGGACCAAGACTCGACGAGACCGGGCGCGAGCCGGCCCTCACGGTCGATCGTCAGCAGCGTATCGTAGATCGCCCTGCAGGCGGTCCGCCCTTGCAGATTGCCGGTGATGTGCTGATCGAAGGTGAGCGGATCGGCGAAGATCGCGACCCTCAGCGTGCCGCCACGCTTGATCGCCGCCGGAGCGCTTTGCGCAAGACCCCGCGAGGTTGCCAGCAGTCCGCCAGCGCCGAGCGCTGCACCATGAAGGAATGTGCGTCTGGTGATCATGACGGTCCTCCCCAGGACAGAGCCACATTTTAATTCGCTGCGCACTGCCGCAGGCTTCGTTCAGGCAGGGCGCCGATCGAGCATAGCCGCAAACCCGAGCCCCGCCGAAGCCAAATCCGATACGGAAAGTATCCGGTTCGGCTCGTCTGCCGTTCAACGAAAGATTTATCGCCGAAGCAAGGCCAAGCAGCGCTATCGCGAAGTCTGTATCGGCACTTCTTGCGGCACGCTGTATGCTTCTGCGATCCGGCCGACGCCGAATGCCATCGAGGAAGCGTGACCGAGGCCTCGTCATTTCAGCAGGGTGCGATCCAACGCGCGACCCATCCCTCCGCGCAGGAAGCTATCCTCCAGATCGAGGATCTGCAGACTCATTTTTTCCTGCGCGCCGGCGTGGTGCGCGCCGTCGACGGCTTCTCCTGCCGGTTGACCGCGGGCGAGACTCTGGGCGTCGTCGGCGAGTCCGGTTGCGGCAAGAGCATGATGGCGCTGTCGATTCTGCGGCTGCATCCACAGCCGGCGGCGCGCATCGTCGGCGGCTCCGTGCGCTTTCGCGGCGTCGAACTGCTCCAGCTCAGCGAGCCGGAGATGCGCCGCATCCGCGGCAACGACGTGTCGATGATCTTCCAGGAGCCGATGACGTCGCTCAATCCGGTGATGACGATCGGCCGCCAGATCAGCGAGACCATCGTGCTCCATCAGGGCTTCGCCCAGCGCGACGCGCTCGACAAGGCGGCCGAGATGCTCGAACTCGTGCGCATTCCCGAGGCGCGCCGCCGGCTCGACGACTATCCGCACCAGCTCTCCGGCGGCATGCGCCAGCGCGTCATGATCGCGATGGCGCTCGCGTGCAATCCCAAGGTGCTGCTTGCCGACGAGCCGACCACGGCGCTCGACGTGACAATCCAGGCGCAGATCCTGCACCTCATGAGCGAGCTGCAGGACAAGTTCGGCACGGCGATCATCTTCATCACGCACGACATGGGTGTCATCGCCGAGAACGCCGATCGCGTCGCCGTGATGTATGCCGGCCAAAGGGTCGAGGAAGCCGATGTCGAGGAGCTGTTCGACAACCCCTGCCACCCCTACACCGTGGGACTGCTCGCCTCGATACCCCGGCTCGACCAGGCGGCCGCCCACGCCCCGCTGCTACGGCGACGCCTGATCGAGATCGAGGGAACGGTGCCGTCCCTGCTCGATCTCCCGACCGGCTGCAGCTTCGCGCCGCGATGTCGGCACGCGACGGATCAGTGTCGGGCCGCGGCGCCGCCGCTCGAGCTCAAGCGTCCCGGCCATTGGGCCTCGTGCTGGCACTCCGACCGCTTGGCGCGGCAGTCGTCATGAGCGTGCCGCCCCCCAGCGGAACCGACATTGCCACCCTGGAGGTCGAGGATCTCAAGAAGCACTTCCCGATCCGCCGCGGCATCCTCGCGCGCCGAATCGGCACGGTCTACGCCGTCGACGGCGTCAGCTTTGCCGTGCGGCGCGGCGAAACGCTGGGGCTCGTGGGCGAAAGCGGCTGCGGCAAATCGACGGTCGGGCGCACCGTGCTCAAGCTGCTCGAGCCGACGGCCGGCACGATACGGCTGCAGGGACGGGACATCACGCACCTCGCGGCCGGCGAGCTTCGTCCGCTGCGCCGGCAGATGCAGATGGTATTTCAGGATCCCTACTCGTCGCTCAACCCGCGCATGACCGCCGGCGACATCGTCGCCGAGCCATTCGGCATCCACGGCATTGCCGCCGATGCCGAGCGCGAAGATCGGGTCGCCGCGTTGTTCGTGCGCGTCGGCCTGCGCCCGGAGCAGATGGCCGATTTTCCGCACCAGTTCTCCGGCGGACAGCGCCAGCGCATCGGCATCGCCCGCGCGCTGGCGGTCAGCCCAAGCCTGATCATCGGCGACGAGCCGGTCTCAGCCCTCGACGTGTCGATTCAGGCCCAGGTCATCAATCTGATGACCGACCTGCAGGACGAGTATCGCTTGTCCTACGTCTTCATCGCGCATGACTTGGCCGTGATCGAGCACATCAGCCACCGCATTGCCGTCATGTATCTCGGCCGTATCGTCGAGCTGGCCGAGAAGCGCGCGCTGTTCTCCAATCCGCTGCACCCCTATACTGAAGCGCTGCTTTCGGCCGTGCCGATCCCCAATCCCCGCGCCACGCGAAGCAAGCGAATCATTCTGGCGGGTGACGTGCCCAATCCTGCAAAGCCGCCTTCCGGCTGCCATTTCCACACGCGCTGCCCTTATGCCGAGGCGCGTTGCCGCGTCGAGCCGCCCGCGCTTCGCGAACTGGCGCCGGGCCACTGGGCATCATGCCACCGCCACTAGCCATTGGAACCGCGAGCCATCTTTGGTGTTAAAGACGTGCGTCAGGCCCACTAGATAGCCCCGACGGCAGAAACAGTCCCCGGTTGCCGGTGAACTCCACCTCCGAGAAGCCGCCACTCGCCACGTTGATGATCGGCGCCATCGGCGTCGTCTTCGGCGATATCGGCACCAGTCCGCTCTACACGATGAAGGAATGCTTCGCCGGCGCCCACCCGCTGGCGCTCGACCAGGAGCACGTCCTCGGCGTGCTCTCGCTCATCTTCTGGTCGGTCATGCTCGTCGTGTCGTTCAAATATGTCGGCGTCATGATGCGCGCCGACAACAGGGGCGAAGGCGGCAGCCTGGCGCTGCTGGCATTGACCAGCGCCATCGCCCACGGATCGCGGCTGGCGCCGGTCGTGCCTTTTCTCGGCATTTTTGCGGCGTGCCTCTTCTATGGCGACAGCATGATCACGCCGGCGATCTCCGTGCTGAGCGCGATCGAAGGTCTCGAAGTCGCGGCCCCCGCCTTGCACATCTTCGTGCTGCCGATCACGGTCGCGATCCTGGTCTGCCTGTTCCTGATCCAGCGCTACGGCACCCGTGTGGTCGGCGCACTGTTCGGTCCCATCATGTGCGTTTGGTTCACCGCATTGGCCGCGCTCGGGATCATCAACATCGCGGCCTATCCGCAAATCCTTGCCGCCCTCAATCCAGCTTACGCGATTTCCTTTTTCCTCCGCGACGGCTGGCTCGCCTTCCTGGCGCTCGGCTCTGTCGTGCTGGCGCTGACCGGCGCCGAAGCACTCTACGCGGACATGGGGCATTTCGGCCGGCGCCCGATTCGGGTCGCCTGGTTCGCGCTCATCCTGCCCGCTCTTCTGCTCAACTATTTCGGCCAGGGCGCGCTGCTGACTGTTCAACCCCAGGCTCTCGACAACCCGTTCTACCGTCTGGCGCCCGGCTGGGCACAAATTCCGCTGGTCGTGCTCGCGACGCTCGCCACGGTGGTCGCCTCGCAGGCGGTCATCTCCGGCGCCTTTTCCGTGACCCGCCAGGCGATCCAGCTCGGCTATCTGCCGCGCCTGCAGATCCTCCACACCTCGGCCAGCGAGATCGGGCAGGTCTACATCCCGTTCCTCAACTGGACCCTGCTCGTGGCGGTTGTATTGCTCGTGCTCGGCTTCCAGACGTCGAGCAACCTTGCGGCGGCCTACGGCGTGGCCGTGACGGGCACGATGCTGATCGACACCCTGCTGGTGGCCTTCGTCGTGTTCATGATGTGGCGCATCAATCGCATTGCGGCTTGCCTGATGGTCGGCCTGTTCCTGACGGTCGACATGGCGTTCTTCCTCGCCAATGCGACGAAGATCCCTTATGGCGGCTGGTTCCCGTTGCTGATCGGACTGGGCATCTTCGTGCTGCTTCAGACCTGGAAGCGTGGACGCGAGCTCCTGATGCAGGGGCGCATGCGCGACGCCATGCCGTTCGAGGATCTCCAGCGCAGCCTGTCGTCGCGCATCACGCGCGTGGCCGGCACCGCGGTGTTCCTGACCGGGACGACGGAGGGCGTGCCACACGCGCTGCTGCACAACCTCAAGCACAACAAGGTGCTGCACGAGCGCAACGTGATCCTGACCATGCAGATCCAGGACGTGCCGCGCGTGCCTCAACAGGAGCAGACCACCGTCACAGATCTCGGCAACGGGTTCCTGCGCATGATCGTGCGCTATGGCTTCATGCAGCGACCCGACGTGCCACGCGCGCTCCGGCTGTGCAAGCGGCACGGCCACGAGTTCAACATGATGGAGACCTCGTTCTTCCTCAGCCGCGAAACTGTGGTGCCCAGCGTCCGCCCTGGCATGTCGCCATGGCGCGATGCACTGTTCGCCTCGATGTCGCGCAACGCGGCGAGCGCCATGGAATTCTTCGAGCTGCCGACCGACCGCGTCGTGGAGCTCGGCTCGCAGATCGAGATTTGACAAGTCCGGCTGATTGCCGGTCGAATGCGATGTCGACATCTCTGGAAGACGACCATGACCCGACGATCGCGGACGGAGCTGCGCGGCAAGGCACAGACGGTTCTGGGCCCGATCGATCCTGCCTCGCTCGGTCCGACGCTCATGCACGAGCATGTGTTGTGGGACATCTGCCCGCCGTCCCTCGCCGCACAGAATGATCCCGGGCCGCAGATCACGCTCGAGAACGTCTGGGCGATGAACTACGGCACGCTGGTCGCGCCGGGAAACTTGCGTCTCGGCATCGAGGACCTTGCCGTCGCCATCGATGAAATCGGCCGCATGCGCGACGCCGGCGGACGCACCGTCGTCGAACTTTCCTGCGGCGGGCTGAAGCCCGACCCGCGCGGCCTGGTCCAGATTGCCGAAGGGACCGGGGTCAATATCGTGATGGGCTGCGGTCACTATGTGGAGGAGTACCAGGATCCGGCCAACCGGCATCGCTCAGTCGACAGTTTTGCCGCTGAAATGGTCGACCAGGTCCAGGTCGGCGCCTGGGGCACGCCCGTGCGCGCCGGAATGATCGGCGAGATCGGCTGCCAGGCGCCATGGACCGAGCTGGAGAAGCGCGTGATGCAAGGCGCAATCCTCGCGCAGCGCGAGACCGGCGCCGCCATCAATGTGCATCCCGGTCGCCATCCCGACCAGCCGCTGGAGGTCGCAGATTTCGTCCGCATGAACGGCGGCGCCATCGACCGCGTCGTCATCAGCCACATCGACCGCACGATCTTCGACGAGGAGCGACTGTTGCGCCTCGCCGACTCGGGTTGCGTCGTCGAGTTCGACCTGTTCGGCCAGGAACAGTCCTATTACAAGCTCTCCGACATCGACATGCCCAACGACGCGATCCGGCTGCGCCTGATCCGCGCGTTGATAGATCGCGGCCATGTCGAGCGCATCGTCATCAGCCATGACATCTGCTACCGCTCCCGGCTCAGTTGCTTCGGAGGTCATGGTTACGGCCACATCTTCTCCAATGTGGTGCCCATGATGCGCCGGCGCGGCTTCTCCGAGAGCGAGATCGAGGCGATCCTGGTCACCAATCCGCGTCGCCTGCTGACTTTCATCTGATACCGGCCGGCGCGGCCGGAGCTTGAGCGTCAATCGTCCATCGCCTAACATTGGCGATAATGGCGTGACCGGCCGACCCGGCACGAAAACAGGGGGTTGGGAGGCTGGCGGCACATGTACGCCTATCTGGCGCGGCGATTGCTGGCTGCGATACCCGTTATCGCCGTCGTGGCGCTGTTCGTCTTCCTGCTGCTGCACCTGTCGCCGGGCGATCCCGCGGCGGTAATCGCCGGCGACCTGGCGACCGCCCAGGACATCGACCGCATCCGCGCGAAGCTCGGACTCGACCGGCCGCTCCACATCCAGTTCGTCGAGTGGGTCTGGCGCCTGGCCCAAGGCGATCTCGGCACCTCGATCTTCTCCAACCTGCCGGTCAGCCGACTGATCGGCCAGCGCATCGAGCCGACGATCTCGCTGACGATCATGACCATGATCGTCGCCATTCTCGCCGCCGTGCCGATCGGCATCGTCGCGGCGTGGAAGGCAGGCACATGGATCGACCGCTCGATCATGGGCTTCGCCGTGTTGGGCTTCTCGGTGCCGATCTTCGCACTGGGCTATTTCCTGATCTGGGTCTTCGCGGTGCGGCTCGAGCTCCTGCCGGTGCAGGGCTACACGCCGATCCGCCAGGGCCTCCTGCCCTTCCTGGAGAACCTGATTCTGCCGTCGACGGCGCTCGGCATCGTCTATGTCGCGCTGATTGCGCGCATGACGCGCGCCAGCATGATCGACGTTCTCAACCAGGACTACATCCGCACCGCCCATGCCAAGGGCCTGTCGCGCTTGCCGATCCTGCTCATTCACGCGCTCAAGCCGGCTGCGGTGCCGATCGTCACCACGATCGGCATCGGCGTGGCGCTGCTCCTGGGCGGCGTCGTCGTGACCGAAAGCGTGTTCAACATCCCCGGGCTGGGGCGGCTGACCGTCGATGCCATTCTCCGGCGCGACTACCCGGTCATCCAGGGAGTCATCCTCGTCTTCGCCGTCATCTACCTGGCGATCAACCTGGCGGTCGATCTCCTCTACACCGTTCTCGATCCTCGAATTCGGTATTAGCGACGTGACCGCCAACAGCCTGCCGCAGGATTTCGCCGTCCCCCGCCAGCGCTCCCGACTGTTCGACACAGTCCGTCGCCATCCCACGATCGTGCTGGGCATGCTGATCATGCTGCTGCTGGCGGCCGTGGCGATCTTCGCGCCTTACCTCGGCACCTCCGATCCGATGAAGCTCAATCCCGTGTTCCGGCTGCGCCCGCCCTCGGAGCGCTGGTGGTTCGGCACCGACCACCTCGGACGCGATCTCTACAGCCGCGTTCTCTATGGCAGCCGCATCTCGCTCCAGGTCGGCCTCGCGGTGGCGGTCGTCGCGTCGGTCATCGGCACGGCGATCGGCTTGCTTGCCGGCTTCGTGCGCTGGATCGACGCGGTTGTCATGCGCATCATGGACGGGCTGATGGCCGTTCCAGGCATCCTGCTCGCCATTGCGCTGATGGCGCTGACCAAGGCGAGCGTGCAGACCGTGATCATCGCCATCGTCGTGCCCGAGGTGCCGCGCATCGTCCGGCTCGTCCGCTCGGTCGTGCTCAGCCTGCGCGAGCAGCCCTTCGTCGAGGCGGCCGAGGCGACGGGAACGCGCTTCCATCGCATCCTGATCCGCCACATCCTGCCGAGCGCCGTGGCGCCGCTGATCGTACAGGCCACATATGTCTGCGCCTCCGCGATGATCCTCGAGGCGATCCTCAGCTTCCTCGGCGCCGGGACCCCGTCGTCGATCCCGAGCTGGGGCAACATCATGGCCGAGGGCCGCCAATTCGTGACCGTCGCGTTCTGGATCCTCGGCTTCCCGGGGCTGTTCCTGACGCTCACGGTCCTCGCGGTCAATCTGCTGGGCGACGGGCTGCGCGACATGTTCGATCCGCGCATGCGCAGGCGGCTATGAACGAGGTGGTCCGGAGCGCGGGCGACGAGCCGCTGCTCAGCGTGCGCGACCTGCGCACCTATTTCACCAACCGCGACGGTGTCACCAAGGCCGTCGACGGCGTATCCTGGGACCTTCACCGCGGCGAGACGCTGGGCATCGTCGGCGAATCCGGCTGCGGCAAGAGCATCACGGCCCTGTCGGTCCTTCGCCTCGTGCCCTCGCCGCCCGGCCGCATCGTCGGGGGATCGATCCGCTTCGCAGGCCGCGACCTGCTGACGCTCGACGAGCAGGAGATGCGCGATCTGCGCGGCAACGACATCTCCATGATCTTCCAGGAGCCGATGACGAGCCTCAATCCGGTACTGTCGATCGGCTGGCAGATCGTCGAGACGCTACGGTTGCACCAGCGCATGACGCGCAAGCAGGCGCTCGCGCGCGCCGTCGAGCTCCTCGAGCTCGTGCGCATCCCGGAGGCGCGTCAACGCATCGAGCAATATCCGCATCAATTGTCCGGCGGCATGCGTCAGCGCGTCATGATCGCGATGGCGCTCGCCTGCAACCCCAAGGTCCTGATCGCCGACGAGCCGACGACGGCGCTCGACGTGACGATCCAGGCGCAAATCCTCGCGCTCATGGAGGAAATCAAGGAGAGGCTCGGTACCGCCATCATCCTGATCACCCACGATCTGGGCGTGGTCGCCGAGATGGCCGAGCGCGTCGTCATCATGTATGCCGGCCGCAAGGTCGAGGAGGCCCCGGTCGAGGCGCTGTTCACGCGGCCGCGCCATCCCTACACGATCGGCCTGCTCGGCTCGATCCCGCGCCTCGATGACGACCATCCGCGCCGCCGCCTCAACGAGATCGCGGGCATGGTGCCGTCGCTGATCGACATGCCGCAGGGCTGCGCGTTCTCGGCGCGCTGCACCTACGCCACCGAGCGCTGCCGCGCCGAATATCCGCCGCTCGAGCAGAAGGCGCCTGGGCACATCGCAGCCTGCTGGGAGTCCGACCGTCTGCCCGCACCTGTGGCGGCAAGCTAGCATGGCCGCGCCGCTCCTCGAGGTGCGCGATCTGGTGAAGCATTTCACCATTTCAGGCGGTCTGCCCCTGCGCAAGGGCCGCACGGTGCGCGCCGTCGACGGCATCAGCCTGCAGCTCGCCGCCGGCGAGACGCTGGGCCTGGTCGGCGAGAGCGGTTGCGGCAAGTCGACGGCAGGCAAGTGCATCCTGCGCCTGCTCGAGCCGACCTCGGGCGCCGTGCTGGTCAACGGCGACGATATCTCAACGCTCGGCCGCGGTGCGCTCCGCAAGTACCGGCGCGCCATGCAGGTGATCTTCCAGGACCCCTACTCGTCGCTCAATCCGCACATGGTGGCCGGCGACATCGTCGCCGAGCCGATGCTGAACTACGGCATCGGCGATGCGGCGTCACGCCGCGCACGGGCGACCGAGCTGTTCGACCGCGTCGGCCTGCGCGCGGAGCAAATGGCGAAGTACCCGCACGAATTCTCCGGTGGGCAGCGCCAGCGCCTCGGCATCGCGCGCGCCCTGGCGCTCAATCCCGACCTCATCGTGTGCGACGAGCCGGTCTCCGCGCTCGATGTGTCGGTGCAGGCACAGATCATCAATTTGCTGATCGACCTGCAGCAGGAAGGCAATCTCTCCTACCTTTTCATTGCCCATGATCTGGCCGTGGTACGTCACATCAGCCATCGTGTCGCGGTCATGTATCTCGGCAAGATCGTCGAGATGGCGCCGACGGCCGCGCTGTTCCGTCGGCCGCAGCATCCCTACACCGAGGCGCTGCTGGCCGCCGTTCCCGTGCCGCAGCCCAAGCGCAAGCGCCGGCGCGCGCTGATCGCCGGCGACGTGCCCTCGGCGGTGCGTCCACCAGCGGGGTGCCGCTTTCATACGCGCTGTCCGCATGCCGAGGATCGCTGCCGCGTCGAGGAACCAGTGCTGCGCGAGCTCAGCCCTGGGCATTTCGCGGCCTGCCATCTGCGCACCGGCTGAGCTCGTTCAGGATTCCAATCCATGACCGGCGGCGAGCTCGGCGGCAGGGACATGTCGTGGTGGCAGATCGCCGGGCCGATCCTCGGTCTGACCGGTCCCGCGACGTTGTCGCGCGCCGGCCTGCTCGCGATGACGTTCCTCGACACGGCCATGGTCGGCCGTGTCGGCATCGAACAACTCGCCTATCTCGCCATCGCGGCGCAGCCGCACCAGTCCCTTTCGGCCATGGGACAGGGTCTGGCCGCGGGCCTGCCGGCCCTGGTCGCGACCGCTCATGTCCGCGGCGAGGTGCGCGAGGCGCGCTGCTGGCTGAGCGGCTCGCTCGCCGTCGCCGCGCTGCTCGGCATCGCGCTTGGTCTCGTCATGGCACTCGGCGAGGTTCTCCTGACGGCCGCCCGGCAGCCGGCCGACATCGCGTCCGCCGGAGAGCCGGTCCTGCGCATGTTTGCCTGGAGCATGCCGGCCGTCCTGATGTTCTGGTCGGCCTGCCTCTACCTTGAATCCTTCGGCAGACCGAAGCTGCCGCTTGCCATCATCATCGCGGCGCTCGGCGTGAAGATCGTGCTCAACCTGATCCTCATCCAAGGCGTGACGGATCTCATCGCGCCCCTGGGCGCATTGGGTGCGGCGATCAGCACGTCGATCGTGCGCTGGCTCATGCTGGTCGCCATCCTGGCAGCTGCGGCGTCGCAGGAGCTCGGCTGGATCCCGCTCGGCCGCGCCGAGATCCGGCGGCGAGTCCTGACGCTGATGCAGGTCGGCGCACCCGTCGCCTGCGCCATCGTGTTCGAGGTCGGGGGGTTTCTGACCCTGGCGAGCTTTGCCGGCATGCTGGGCGCAGAGGCGCTTGCCGGCTATCAGATCGCCAGGAACCTCTATCAGATGCCGTTCATACCATCGATCGCACTGGGGCTGGCCGTGTCGATTTTCGTCGCGGGCACCGTCGGCCGGCGGGAGATCGACGCGGTGCGCCGCGTCGTGAGAGTCGGCATCGATCTCAACGCCATCGTCTCGATCGGCGTCGGCGGCGCCGTGGCTTTGTTCCCGATGGCCGTCGGCGGCCTGTTCACCGATGATCGAGCGTTTCTGGAGACGCTGAGAATCGCCCTGCTTCTGACCGCTCTCCTCATCGTCTTCGACGGTTTTCAGGGGTTCTTCAACTCCGCTCTCCGCGGCGTGTCGGACGGCCTCGTCCCGTCGGTCATCGTGCTCGCAGCGTTCTGGGCCGTCGCCGTCCCCATGGCCTACGTCCTGGCCTTCGAGCGCGGTTGGGGTCTCCAAGGCGTGTTGACCGGCCTGACCTCGGGCCTCGGGATTGCCGGCCTGCTGCTCGGCATCCGGCTCTTCACGCATCCGAAGTTCAGGTCGACTGCTCCGACCGCAATTGGCGGAAACTAGGGCCTCATCAGCATTGCCGGAGACGGCAAAATTGGCCCTGCAGGCAGGGTGGGAATTGTTTCCTGGTTCGCTCGTTGGTCATCGCGGCGGTGCACGCCGGAGGCTGGGGCCAGGAGACAAAAATGACAATTGGACTTTGCGCACCTTTGGCCGAATTCGCCAAGGCGACGGCCGTACTTCGCTTTGTCGGCATGATCGGCGCGATCATCGGAATTCTCGCCGCACCAGCTGTGCGCGCCGCGGATCAGTCGACCATGGCTCGGCAATTCGTCGAGGACGTCGGCGTCCGGGTCCTCACGATCCTGAGCGAAGGCGACAACAGCAGCGCAGCGCGGCATAAGCAGTTCGTCGCGCTCTTCGTCGACTCGTTCGACGCACCTCTGATTGGCCGTTTCGTGCTCGGGCGACACTGGGATGCATTGAAAGAGGATCAGCGCGCGAGCTACCTCGAATCATTCAATAAATACATCGTGGCGATCTATGCCGCGCAGTTTGCAACCTATGACGGCGAGATGTTCGAGATCACCGGCAGCGAGATGAAATCTGAACGCGATACGCTGGTTCTCGGCGAAATCAAGAAGCCGGGAGAGGCGGCGTCCAAGATCCATTTCCACGTGCTCACCCGCGACAACAGTCCAAAAATCGTCGACATCGCGGTTGGCGGCGTCAGCCTGATCGTCACCAAACGGTCGGAATTCGGCTCGGTGATTCAGCGTGAAGGCTTCGAAAGCCTGAAGCGCCGGATGGACGAAACGATCCAGCGAGTCAGCGCCGACAAATCCTAGCGACCCGGAGACCGGGCCCTTCAGCCCTCGCCCGTCAGGGATACGAGCCCATGCGCTGTTCCTGCACGCGGCCGAAAATGCGCCTTACCATCGGCTCGAAGGTCTCGATCGGCAAGCGCTCGGCCCTTGGATCGAAGCAGCTCTGATCGTAGAGATCGCAGAACCGCATGGTGTGCTCGAAATAGGGGTGACCGCGGAACGTTTCGACCTTCTTGGTGTCGAACTTCGAGTTCACGCGAAAGCTGAGCTGGAAGACCTGGTGGTTGGCAACCATCCAGTGATTGGCCGAATTGAGGAACGGCTTTAGCAGCGTGCCGGCAACGCGGTCATGCCGCATGGGATCAAGATCCTGGGCCAGATCGTGCAGCAGCACCGCGACCACATACTCCTCGTCCTCGCCGTTGCGCAGAGCCTTGGTCGCCGCGGACAGCGAGTGCTCGTAATTGTTGACCTGCCAGCTCAGGCCCGGCTCGTCCTTCTGGCTCTTCAGCAGATTGAGCGCAGCAACCCCCGCATTGGCGACGTAGTGGCGCCGTCCATTGGCGACGGCGACCTCCCAGTCCTGGGCGGTCGCCTCGGTGAAGCTCGTCGCGCTGACCTTAACCATGGTTCGATCCCCCAACTGTCGCGGCGGGCCGGGTTCGAGCCCGACCCGCCGCGGCGCCTTGATTATCTGGACTTCTCGATGTTCCACGCCACCAGCAGCAACGCGTCAGGAACGCCTTTGAGCGTGTTGCGATAGGCGACCGGAGCGGTGAACTGTCCGGTGTTGACGTAGGGAATGGTCTCGTAGAAACGCTTCTGCAGCGCTTCGGCCGCCGCCTTCTGCTCGGCGATCGGACCCGCCTTCACGTAGTCGGCGCGCAGTTTTTCCATCTCCTCGTCGCACGGCCAGCCGAACCAGTTTTTCTTGTCGCAGGTCGTCACCAGCGGCGCGTTGGTGATCGGGTTCGACATGGGGATGCCCGTCCACCACGTGGTGAAGATGTGCCAGCCCGGCGAGTTCGGTCCAGGCGCATCCTGCTTGGTCCGCCGCGTCGTCAGCGTGCTCCAGTCCATGGCCTGCAGGTCGACGTTGACGCCGGCCTCGGTCAGCTTCTGCGCGATGACGAGCGCGATCGTGCCGATCAGCTGCTGATCGGTCGGCTGCATGATGACGATCTTCTCGCCGTTGTAGCCGGCCTCTTTGAAGAGCTGCTTCGCCTTCTCGGCGTTTGCCTTGCGGTACTCCTCCCCGAACTTGTTGCTCTCGAGCGGCGAGCCGCACATGAAGACCGCGTAGCACTCCTTCTCGAACTCCTTGTTGCCGACCATGGCGGCCAGGAAGTCCTTCTGGTCGACGACGAGTTGGAGCGCCTGGCGCGCCTTCAGATTGTTGAACGGCGGATGCAGATGGTTGGGCCGGACATGGCCCATCTTGCCCAACGGATCGAGCACGCGGACCGTGATGTTGCGGTCGCGTTTCATCTGCGGCATCAGGTCATAGGGCGGCTGCTCTATGGCGTCGACTTCACCGGAGATCAGCGCCTGGACCGCCGTATTGGTATCGGGAATGTAGATCCACTCGACTTTGTCCACCTTCACGACCTTGCCGCCGGAGAAGCCGTCCGAGGGCTCGCTGCGCGGCTTGTAGTCGGGATTCTTGCGGTAGACGACCTTGCTGCCGGGGACCCACTCGTCCTTGACGAAGATGAACGGGCCCGAGCCGATCGGCTCGGCAACCTGCTGGAATGGATCCGTCATCGCGTCCTTCTCGCGCATGATGAAGGGCGGCAGCGACGGCTCGGCCAGCATCTCCAGCACGGGTCCGAACTTCTCCTTGAAAACCAGCTCGAACGTGAGCTCGTCCTTGGCGGTCAGCGACTGGGCGCGCTGCATCATGGGATAGCCGCCGCGCGAGGTGTGCTTGCTCCAGCGCGTGAGCGAGGCGACGACGTCCTTGGCCGTGACCGGCGTGCCGTCGTGCCATTTCATGCCGGCGCGCAGCTTGAAGCTCCAGGACATGCCGTCGGGCGTCGACGTGAAAGTGTCGACCATCTGCGGCTTCGGCTCCATCTTGCTGTTCAGCGCGAACAGCGTGTCGTAGATCATGTAGCCGTGGTTCTGGGTGATCGCCGCAGTCGTCCAAATCGGGTCGATGTTGCGCAGATCGGCTTGCGGCACGATCTTGATCACGGATTGCGCCGATGCCGTGGCCGCCGCGATCAGCAATGAAGCCGCGACCAGCGTCGTCTTGAGGAAGGTCGTCGAGGTGTGTTTCATCGTGAAGCTCCCGGGATTCTTGTTACGGCCTGGCGCACATCATCGCCCAGGCCGATGAGCAATCTTGCCCCCGGGCCGGCGCCACGGCAAGCGCGCTGCTGTCAGACCGGGCCGCCCGCCGTGATGACCCTTGGCCCAGGCGGGTCGGCATAGAGCTCGGCCACGAGATCGGCGCGATGGTGCAGCACGGCGCCCGGATTGATCGACCCCTTGTCGGTCAGCTCGCCCAGCTCCATCGACAAATTCGCTTCGACGACGAGAGCGCGCAGGATGCGGTTGGAGCTGCCGGTTGCGGCCTGCCCATGCGCATCGAGCAATGCGGCAAGACGCTCGCGCAGGCGCGGATGTGCATAAACCTCAGCCGGCGGCGCGTCCGCGGCGAGGTCGGCGCAAACTATCCGGCAGGCGGCGAGGTTGGGCACGAGCAGGACCGCGAGATAGTCGCGGTCGTGGCCCGCGATCACGGCATCGCGGATGAGCGGCACGCCGCGGCTGACGAAATCGGTGCGCAACGGCCCGACATTGACCCAGGTCCCAGTCGCAAGCTTGAAATCCTCGGCGAGCCGCCCGTCGAAGATGAAGCCCTTGTTCGCGTCATTCTCGTCCATGAACCGGAGCGCGTCGCCGAGCCGATAGAAGCCCTCCTCGTCGAATGCCTCGCGCGTGAGATCGGCGCGCTTCCAATAGCCGGGCGTGATGTTCGGCCCTTTCAGGCGCGCTTCGAGTTTGCCGCCGCCGACCGTGCCGCCAATTGGCACCAGCTTGAGCTCCACGCCCTGCATGGGCACGCCGATATAGCCGGCGCGCTCGAATTCTTGCGTGGCGAACAGCGCCGCCGGCGCCGTCTCGGTCGAGCCGAGGCAGGTCGTCATGCGCACGCGCTCGCCGACGGTTGACAGCGAGATCTCGCGCAGCGCATCCCAGATCCGCTGCGGCAGGCTGGCGCCGGCGTAGAACAGCAACTTGAGACGGCTGAAAAAGTTTCGCGCGAGCTCGCGGTCGTCGCGCAGGAAGGGTACGAGTGCGTCGTAGCCGCGCGGCACGTTCAGATAGATGTTCGGCGCGATGTCCTTGAGGTTCCTGACAGTCGCCTCGATCTGCCCGGGCAGCGGCCGTCCGTCGTCGATGTAGAGCGTGCCGCCATTAAAGAGCGCGATGCCGAAATTGTGGTTGGCGCCGAAGGTGTGGCTCCAGGGCAGCCAGTCCACGAGGACGGGAGGCTCCTCGGCGAGGAACGGGATGGCAGCCCGGATCATCGCCTGGTTCGCGCACAGCATGCGCTGCGTGTTGATCACGCCCTTGGGCACACCGGTCGAACCCGAGGTGAACAGGATCTTGGCAACCGTTTCCGGTCCCACGGCGGCGTGCGCGGCCTCGACCGCCGGATCCGTTCCGTCGTTCGTCAGCGACGCAAAGCGAGTCGCGACGCGGCTCGCCGGCGGATCCTCGCCGACGACCAGCTCCGCATCCGCAGGCACGGTCGCAGCGATGGCGGGCCCGAAGGCTGTACCGGAGGATGCGTAGACCAGCCCCGGCGTCACCAGCGCGATGATGTGTCGAAGCTTGCCGAATTCGCGGTCGAGCAGCGAATAGGCGGGTGAGATCGGCACGATGGGAACGCCGACATATTGAGCGGCCAGGCTGAGCAGCCCCTGGTTGAGGTCGTTGCCCGACAGCATGGCGAGCGGGCGGTCGCGCGACAGCCCGCGCCGCAGCAGGTGAGCGGCAATCGCGCGGACTGACGCGAGTGCCTCGCGATACGTGACCGTGTTCCATCGGCCATGGCGGTTCCGCTCGGCGAGAAAAACCCGATCCGGCGTCGCAGCAGCCCAATGGCTCAGCAGACCGGTCATGGCCCGGGGATAGGCCGCCAGCGGATGCGGCGAGCGGGCATAGATGGTGCCCTCGGCGCGCCGCTCGAGGACGACGTCCGATGGACCCAGTGCGACCGGGCGGATGCGGACTGACATGGGGTCGGCGCGCCTCCCTTTGCTGGCAGCCCCGCTCATGGCGGACCTTGCGACATCAGGTCCCCGTCTGTAAATTGTTGGATACACCAACTATTCTAGGCCGCAAAGGCCGGTACGTTCTGCACACGGGAGGCAGAGATGAGAATCCGTTCGTTGGCCATCAGGCTGGCCGCGACCCTGGCGATCTTGCTGCCGGTTACGGCGCAGGCCCAGGACAAGCCGGTGCAGCTCAAGCTGGCGCACTGGCTGCCGCCGTCCCATCCGCTGCATCCCGCCTTCGAGGCGTGGGGCAAATCGCTGCAGCAGGCTTCAGGCGGCTCGATCACCTTCGCCATGTTCCCCGCGCAGCAGCTCGGCAAAGCCTTCGACCACTACGACATGGCGCGCGACGGCATCGCCGACTTCACCTACATCAATCCCGGCTATCAGCCCGGCCGCTTTCCGATCATCGCCGCCGGCGAGCTACCCTTCATCATGAAGGACGGCAAGGGCGGATCGCAGGCGCTCGACGCGTGGTATCGGAAATACGCCGCAGCCGAAATGAAGGACGTGAAATTCTGCCTCGGCTTCGTGCATGACCCCGGCGCCATCCATTCGCGGAACAAGAAGGTGTCGGTGCCCGAGGACATCAAGGGCATGAAGATCCGGCCCGCTCAGGCGACGATGGCGAGCTTCGTCACCATGCTGGGCGGCACCAACGTCCAGGCCGGAGCGCCGGAGGTGCGCGACATTCTCGAGAAGGGCGTTGCCGACGCGGTGACCTTCCCATGGGGCTCGATTCCGCTGTTCGGCATCGACAAGGTCGTCAAATACCACCTCGACGCGCCGCTCTACGTCTCGACCTTCGCATGGATCATGAACAAGCCGCGGTATGACGGCATGTCGGCCAAGCAGAAGTCCGCGATCGACAGCCACTGCACCAATGACTGGGTGCTCAAGATCACCGGACCCTGGGCAGACTTCGAGGACAGCGGGCGCGCCAAGATCCGCGCCATGGCCGGACACGAGGTCTACAGCATCACGCCGCAGCAGCTCGCGCTGTGGCGCAAGGCGGCCGAGCCGCTCGAGGCGGCGTGGGCGGATGGTGTGCGCAAGGCCGGCGCCGATCCGGTCGTCGCGATGAAGGAGTTCAAGGACAGCATCGCCAAGTACAACGCGGCCTACTAGGGCCGTCCTCCTTCGGGCCAATCGTTGGATCCGCAAACTGAGGGGTTCAGCCGGATGGACCGCGTGATGCGTGCCTTCGAGCTGACGGCGGCGGCATTCCTCGCGGCTGTCGCGGCGATCACGTTCGTTTCGGTCTTCCTGCGCTACCTGTTCGCGCGCTCGATCCCGGACGCCTACGATGTGTGCAGCCTGCTGCTCGGAATCCTGATCTTCTGGGGCATCGCCGCGACGAGCTATCGCGGCGAGCACATCACCGTCGACCTGGTCTGGAGCGTCGCTCCGCCACGGATCAAGCGTGCTCTCGACCTCTTTGCCGGCGTGCTCACGCTCATATGCCTCGCGACGCTTGCCTGGATGGTCGGCACCAAGGTCACGAGCACGCTCAACGACAACGTCAGGACCTTCGATTTGCGCATGCCGGTCTGGATCTTCTATTTCGTCGCCTGGATCGGCCTCGCCGCCACCGTCATCCTGGTCGGCCTCCGCCTGGTGCGCACGCAGATGCAGCCTTCCGCGGATAGCCGGTAGATCGTCATGAGCACCGACGCGGTTGCGGTCGTCGGTTTCATCGTTTTGTTCGTCCTGATGCTGTTGCGTGTGCCCGTGGGCATCGCCATGGGCCTGGTCGGCGTCGCCGGCTTCGCCTACCTGACTGACATCGGTCCCGCACTCAAGCTGCTCGCCCAATCGCCGATCCGCACGGTGACCTCGGGTGAGTTCGCGGTCATTCCGCTGTTCCTGCTGATGGGCGCGCTCGCATCGACCTCGGGCATGAGCCGCGAGCTGTTCCGTGCGGCCAATGCCTTCCTCGGCCATCTGCGTGGCGGCCTGGGCATCGCGACGATCGCGGCCTGCGGCGCCTTCGCGGCGATCTGCGGCTCGTCGGTCGCCACGGCGGCAACCTTTGCCTCGGTCGCCTATCCGGAGATGCGGCGGTTCAACTACTCCCAGAGTTTTGCCGCCGGGGTGATCGCCGCCGGCGGCACCTTGGGCATCATGATCCCGCCTTCGACCGTGCTGGCGGTCTACGGGCTGATCACGGAGCAGGACATCGGCAAGCTGTTCATCGCCGGCATCATTCCCGGACTCGTGGCGGTCGGCATGTACATCGTCACGATCAACATCATCGGCATGGCCCGGCCCGACCTCATGCCGGCGGGCGAGCGCAGCTCATGGCGCGAGCGCATTGCCGCATCCAAAGGGATCTGGGCCGTCATTCTGCTGTTCGTCTTCATCATAGGCGGCCTCTACGGCGGGTTGTTCACGGCGACCGAAGCGGCAGGCGCCGGAGCCGGCGGCGCCTTCATCATCGCCGTGCTGCGCCGCCGCCTGAGCGGCGCGGAGTTCTGGCAAGCCTGCATCGAGACGGTGCGCACCACGGCATCGGTGTTCACCATCCTGATCGGCGCCTTGCTGTTCGGCTATTTCCTCACCATCACCCAGACGCCGCAGAAGGTCACTGCGTTCCTGACCGGCCTCGGCCTCGGACCCTATGGGGTGCTCGTCCTGATCATGATCATGTACCTGGTGCTCGGCTGCCTGATGGATGCCATGGCCATGGTCATCCTGACCGTGCCGATCATCTTCCCGGTCATCAAGGAGCTCGGCTTCGACCCGATCTGGTTCGGCGTCGTCATCGTCATGACGGTCGAGCTCGGCCTGATCCATCCGCCGGTCGGCATGAACGTCTTCGTCATCCGCAGCGTGGTCAAAGACATCAGGATCTCGACCATTTTCTACGGCGTCATTCCATTCATCGTCACGGATATCCTGCGCCTCGCGATCCTGATCGCGTTTCCGATCCTGGCGATCTGGCTGCCGTCGCGCATGTGACGGCGCGGACCACGGCTAGCGGCCGGCGAAAGCCGGCATCACCGCCTCGCCGAACCACTGCACCTGATCGAGCAGCTCGCGCACATCGGGCGCCGGGAAATAGTAGAGGATGCAGTGGTCGATCGACTTGGCGCGCACCGCTGCGAACTGCTCGATCACGTCGTCGGGCGTGCCGATCAGATTCTGCTCGAATACCATGGCCAGATCTTCCGACGGCTTGCCGCCGACATTGAGCGCGGTCGCCATGCTGTCCATGCGCGTCGGCAGGATGCTGTGGTAAAAGCGCTCGAGCGCCTCTTCGCGGCTCCTGCCCAGGCTCAATCCCTTGCTGACCACGAGATCGATCGCGGAGCGCCGGCGGCCGACCGCGGCCAGCGAGCGGTCGAGCTGCTCCAATCGCTCGTCGAGCTTGCGGCTCTGCGCGCGCGACAAAAGCCAGCCCGAGCCCCAAGCGGCGATGCGGTTCGTCACGTCGTCGGTCGTGCCGGTGATGTAGAGTGGAAACGGCTGCTGCACCGGCTTCGGCACCATGCACAGATCCCTGCAGCTGTAGTGCTTGCCGGTGAAAGTGACGATGTCTTCGCTGAAGAAGCGGTGCAGGGCCTCGAGGCTCTCGACAAAAAGCTGGCCGCGATGAACGCCCTTGTCGCGCGCGCGAATGCGCTCGAACTCGACCCGGTAGGTGCCGAGCCCAACGCCTAGCATGAAGCGCCCGCCGCTCAACACATCGAGCGTCGCCGCCTGACGCGCCAAGAGGAATGGGTCGCGCAGCGGAACCTGGAGAGCGCCCGTGCCGAGCCGGATCCGGCTGGTTTTGCCCGCCAGATAGGTCAGCGCCGTCAAGACCTCGTACCACTCCGGCAAGCTGCCGCGCACGGCCTCGGGATCGTGGCGCGGCGTCATGAAGTCGAGCCCCCAGGCGGAATGGAATCCCAGGCGCTCTGCGGTCTGCACGATGGTCACGAGTTCATTCGGACCGGCGAAGGGTGTCGGACAATATTCGCCCTGGTGCGCGACCGGAATGCCGATGCCGAATTTCATACCGCCCCAAATTCTTCCGTCAGCTTGCCGTAAGGCGCGATTTGACGGGCATTTTGGCACTTACCGCAAGGGGCTTGTCGTGCCATGCTTTCTGACGAAGTTGCGCCATCGGAGCGCGATTGCAGGGGGATTCGCCATGATCGTTCGCAAGTTCGCCGATGCTGCGCGTGCAGCATCCGTGCTCCCCGTCATTCTTCTGGGCGCCGCGTCAGCCCATGCCCAGCAGGTCGTCGTCAATTGTGCCTTCGAGCTCGAGTGGTGCGAGGCGCTGCGTGCCAGGTTCGAAGCAACCACCGGGATGAAGGCGGCCGTCACGCGCAAGACCGACGGTGAGATCATGGCGCAGATGCGCGCCGAAGCGGGCAACCCGCGCTTCGACATCTGGCACTCCGCCGGCGCGGACACGGCGGCGATCATGATCAAGGACGGTTTCATCGAAGCCTACAAGTCACCCAAAGTTGCCGAGTTGCACGATTGGGCGGTCAAGTTCGCCGAGGCCAACAAGTACGCGCTGACGCCGATCTATACCGGCCTGATCGGCTTCGGCTACAACAGCGACCTGGCGGCCAAGAAGAACATGCCGGAGCCGAAGTGCTGGGCCGATCTGACCAACCCGGCCTACAAGAACGAGATCCAGATGGCTGACCCGTCGACTTCGGGCACCGCCTATACGATGGTGACGACCATCCTGCAGCTCATGGGCGAGGACAAAGGCTTCGACTACCTCAAGGCCCTGCACAAGAACATCAACCAGTACACGCGCTCGGGCACCGCCGGTATCCGCGCCGCCGGCCGCGGCGAGACCACGCTCGGCGTGGCGTTCCTGCACGACTCCGTCGCGCAGGCCGTCCAGGGTTTCCCGGTCAAGACGGTGCCGCCCTGCGAAGGCACCGGCTTCGAGATGCAGGGAGTGGCCATTGTCAAGGACGCGCGCAATCTCGAAGGCGCCAAGAAGTGGGTCGACTTCGCGCTCGGCGTCGACGGGCAGAACGTCTCTTTCGATCAGAACAAGTTCCAGATCCAGTCGAACAAGAACGCCAAGCTGCACCCGCTGGCCCCGCGCCCGGAGCAGGTGAAGTTGATGGACTACGACCTGTTCAAGTTCGCGAGCGAGGATGCGCGCAACCGCATTCTCGGCCGCTTCGAGAAGGAAGTGAAAACGGCGCCGAAGTAGGCGCCACGCGGCCCGCGCGCGGCGACGAGACGGCGGAGCGGTGCAGCCGCTGAGGCCCGACCGCCCGACCGCGATTTGGCCCATCCTCGGCTGGGTCGCGTTCCTCCTGCTCCCTTGGAACGGCGACGATCCAGGCTTCTTTGCCTTCGCTTGGATCGGACAGTACGGCACCGTCGCCGGCGCACCTGCGTTGATCCAGGGCGTGGCGCTTGGCCGGCCGTGGCTGCTGTTACTCGCGCTGCCACTGCTGTTGGCGATGCCCGCGGCAATCGGCGCATCATCGCGTCGGCGTGGCGGCAGCTGGCTCGTCGCGGCAGGATCGCTGGGTCTTGCCCTGCTGCTGGTGCTGGCGCTCTCGATTGATCTGCGCGGCTGGACATGGCAGCTGCCGGCCGAGTGGTTCGGGCCACTGCCGCGTCGCAATGCAGGCTTCGGCGCCGGGGCCTGGATCTACGGACTTGCGGCGCTCATGATGGTCTGTTGTGGCCTGGCGGCGCGCGGCGCCTGCGGTGGCGATACGACGGTGACCTGCGGCCTAGGCCTCGTCGTTGCAGTCATATCCCTGTTCGTCTTCTATCCTCTCGTCCGCCTCGGACTTAGTGCGGTACAGACACCGCGCGGCGTCTTCGCCCCGGAGCTGCTGTGGCAACGCCTGATCGATCCGCGCATCTGGTCGTGGCGAGGCATCGTACCGACGACCATCCTGCTCGGCCTCGCCAGCGCTGCGTCATCCACGCTGCTGGCATTCGCCTTCGCGCTGGTGACCGAGCGATCGACGTTGCCGATGCGCAGGGTGCTGCGCACGCTGTCGATCCTGCCGATCATCACGCCGCCCTTCGTCGTCGGTCTCGCGGTGATCCTGCTGATGGGCCGCAACGGCGCGGTCAACCGGCTATTGGAGTGGGCATTCGCCATCGAGCCCAGCCGGTGGATCTACGGATTTCAAGGCGTCTGGTTCGCCCAGACCTTGTCCTTCACGCCAATCGCGTATCTCGTGCTGGTCGGCGTCGTGCAGGGGATCAATCCGGCCCTGGAGGAAGCAGCGCAGACCTTGAAGGCAAGCCGCGCCCGCGTGTTTGCCACGATCACGCTGCCGCTTGCGCTGCCCGGCATCGCCAACGCATTTCTCATCGGATTCATCGAGAGTCTCGCCGATTTCGGCAATCCCTTGCTGCTCGGTGGCGACACCGAAGTGCTGGCGACCAGCATCTACTTTGCCATCGTCGGTGCGCGTCAGGATCGCGGCGTCGCCGCGGTGCTCGGCATGATCCTGCTTGCCGCCATGCTCACCGTCTTCCTGATTCAGCGCTCGATGCTGGCAAACAAGGCCTTCGTCACCATCGCGGGCAAGGGGCAAACTGGCATCGCGGCGCCCCTGCCCGGCTTCGTGCGGGTTGCCGCCGCCGGGATCGCGTTGCCCTGGGCCGCGCTCACGATCGTCATCTACGCCATGATCCTGTTCGGCGGCTTCGTCGAGAATTGGGGCCTCAACCATGCCGTCACGCTTCGCCACTATGCCGGGGCCTTCGGCCTGGAATGGGGTCCGGCGGGATTGCGCCTGAAGGGTCAAGCGTGGGATTCGCTGTTGACCACCTTGCGGCTCGCCCTGATCGCTGCACCACTGACGGCGCTGATCGGTCTCGTCACCGCCTACCTGCTCGAGCGTCAGCGCTTCGCCGGGCGCCGAACTTTCGAGGTCGGCACGCTGATCGCCGGCGCCGTGCCCGGCACGGTGCTCGGCATCGCCTATATCCTGGCCTTCAACAACCCGCCGCTCGAACTGGTCCAGACCGGCGCGATCGTCGTGCTCAGCTTCATCGTGCGCAACATGGGACCAGGCGTGCGCGCCGGCTCGGCCGGTCTCGCGCAAATCGACCGCAGCCTGGAAGAGGCATCGATCACGCTCCGGGCCGGTACCATGGCGACGCTGCGGCTGATCGTCGTGCCGCTCATGCGGCCCGCGATCATCGCCGGGCTCGTCTATGGCTTCGTCACGGCGATGACGACCGTCAGCGCAGTGATCTTCCTGGTCAGCCCGGGCATCATGCTGTCGACCGTCTACATCGTGAACCTTGCCGAGGCCGGCACCTACGGCATGGCGATCGCCTACGCCTCGGTGCTGATCGTGCTCATGCTCAGCGTCATTCTCGGTATCGAGGCGCTGGTCGGCGAGCGGCAAATCGGACGGCGCGACGCCAGCGTGGTCGCGCAGGGGGCTGCATGAGTGCGTCCGCTGCACCGGCTGTCGAGTTTCGCGCCGTCACCAAGCGATACGGCGCGGTCGTCGCCGTCGATTCCGTGTCCTTCACCATCGACAAGGGTGCGATGGTGACACTGCTCGGGCCGTCCGGCTGCGGCAAGACCACGACGCTTCGCCTGATCGCCGGCTTGGAGATTGCGAGCGAGGGCACGATCCTGATCGATGGCACGGACGTCACGCAGCGCCCGCCGACCGCGCGCGACGTGTCGATGGTGTTCCAGTCCTATGCCTTGTTTCCGCATATGTCGGTGCTGCGCAATGTCGCCTACGGGCTGGTCGCCGGCGGCCAGGCGCGGTCTCAGGCCGACCGGGCCGTGCGCGAGGCGCTCGATATGATCGGCCTCGCCGGGCTCGAGGATCGGCTGCCCAGCGAACTATCCGGCGGTCAGCAACAGCGCGTCGCCGTGGCGCGCGCGATCGTGCTGCACCCGGCCGTGCTGCTGTTCGACGAGCCGCTCAGCAATCTCGACGCGCGGCTGCGCCGGCGCGTGCGCGACGAGATCCGCGACCTGCAGCAACGTCTGGGATTGACCGCGGTTTATGTGACGCACGATCAGACCGAGGCGCTCGCGGTGTCGGATCGCATCATCGTCATGGACCAGGCGCGCATCGCCCAACAGGGCTCGCCGCGCGACCTGTACCGCGAACCGGCCAGCCGTTTCATCGCCGGCTTCGTCGGCGAGGCCAACGTCGTGGACGCAAATCTGCTCCGTCGTGATGAGGTCGGCGCGGTCGTCTCATTGGGCGACATCGAGCTGCGCTTGCCGCACCGTGGCCTGACCCAGGGCCCAGTGCAGATCGCCATTCGGCCGGAGGCGATCCACATCGATGCCGGCCAGCCGGCAACGCCGGTTCTGCCCGGCCGGATCGTCCGTGCGCTCTTCCTCGGCGATCACATGGAGTACACGATCGAGACCGCCGCTGGCGCCTTGTTCGTCGTGGACCACGACGTCGACCGCCCGCGCGCCAGCGGAACCGACGTCCACATCTCATTCAGGCTTTCCGGCTTGGCGGTGCTGCCGCGGCTCTAAACTATCGCGGCAGCGCGACCGGCCTGCCGCTCTTCGCCGACTCCATGGCGGCATAGGCGATCGCCAGGGCGCGCCGACCGTCCTCGAAGCCGATCGATGGCGGTTGGCACGTCTCGACCGATGTCACGAAATGATCGAGCTCGGCCGCATAGGCCTGGACGTAGCGCTGGATGAAGAAATAGTGGAGTGGTGCCTGGTGGATGCCGTCCGCGCCGTGGCGTTCGAGCGAGGTCGGCTGCTGGTTGCGCGAGATCAGCATGCCTTTCTCGCCGAATACCTCGATGCGCTGGTCGTAGCCATAGACCGCGCGGAAACTGGAGTTGACGTGGACCAGCGCGCCGCCGGCCAGCACCAGCGTGACCATGGCCGTGTCGGGATCGCGCACCGGATTGATCTTCTCGTCGAGCATCACCGAGGTGCGCGCATAGACCTCAACCGGCTCGTCCCGGGTCAGCCAGCGCACCATGTCGAAATCGTGGATCATGGTGTCGTAAAAGATGCCGTAGGGCATGGCTGCCACATAGTCGGGTGGCGAGATCTCGGGGTCACGGCTCGACACGATGACCATCTCGGCGCGGCCGAGATCGCCGCGGCGAAGCGCCTCGTGCAGCGCGCTGTGGGTCGGATCGAAACGCCGGTTGAAGCCGACGAAAAACGGCACGCCGGTCTTGCGCAACACGGCGCCGCAGGCGTCGACTTTGACGATGTCCAGGTCGATCGGTTTCTCGCAGAAGATCGCCTTCCCGGCCCGCGCCGCCGCCTCGATGATTGCGGCATGGCTGCGCGGCGGCGTACAGATCACGACCGCGTCGAGCTTCGCGTCGGCGAGCACCACGTCGAGTGAATCTGCGATCGCGGCGCCATGCTGGCCGGCAACTCGCGAAGCAGCGTCGCGGTTGAGGTCGACCACATAGCGCAGCTGAGCGCGCGGATGGGCAGCGATGTTGGCGGCGTGCACGGGCCCGATGAAGCCCGCGCCGATCAACGCAAACTGCATCATGACGCGGCGGCGTGCCCGGCAGAGGGCAGCAGGCCGAGTGAGGCGAGCTCAGTGCGGAGGGCGGTGGCCGAAGTGAAGTGGATGCCGTGGAATCCCAGTCGCGCCGAGGCCTCGGCATTGCCGGGATTGTCGTCGATGAAGACAGCAGTCTCCGGACGCACACGATAGCGCTGGACCAGGCGCTCGAAGATGCGTTGGTCGGGTTTGATCACGCCCTCTTCGCCCGAAACGACGATGCCCTCGAACCAGCCGAGGAAGGGAAAGCGCCGGCGCTGCGGCGGAAAGGTCTCAGCCGACCAGTTGGACAGGGCAAACAGCGGCACGCGGCGCTGCTTGAGCTCGGCAAGGATGGCGACGACATCGTCGAGAGCACCCGGGATCATCTCGTCAAAGCGGCTGCCGAAGGCGCGGATCAGCTCGGCTTTGGACGGATGGAGCGCGATCAGCTCGGCCTCCGCCTCGGCAAATGAGCGGCCAGCATCCTGCCTTTCGTTCCAGTCCTGGGTGCAGATGGTGCCGAGGAATTGCTCCATGGCCGCATCGTCGCCGGGAAACAGCTTGCGATAGAGATTGCGCGGGTTCCAGCTGATCAGCACCCCGCCGAGATCGAACACGACCGTCGTCCGCACTTTTCCTCCACTCCTCGCATCAGCCGCCATAGAAGCGGCACTCCAGTCCAGCCGTATCGGTGCGAACGGCAAACAAGCCTCCGGCAAGCGGCTGGGCTTCGCGCTCTGCCCAGGACAGACCGGTCGACGCGGTTGTGATGTAGAGCGTGCGCAGATCTTCTTCGCCGAAGGCACAACTCGTCACCTGCGCCACGGGCAGCCGGATCGTGCGCTCCGCAGTGCCGTCTGGCCGAAAGCGCGTGACGCGCCAGCCGCCCCAATGGGCGACCCAGACACATCCCCCGGAGTCCACGGTCATGCCGTCGGGATAGCCATCCACCTCGGCGAAGCGGACAAATGCGCGTTTGCGGCTCGGCGTGCCGTCGGCCCCGAGATCGAAGGCATAGACCGTACGCCCCATCGTGTCCGTATGATAGAGCGTCCGATCATCCGGGCTGAACGCCGGGCCGTTGGTGCAAGGATAGGGGCCGTCACGCCGTGTCCATTTCCCCTGCGTGTCGAGACAATAGAGCCAGCCGGTCGGCCGCTTGACCTGATCGTCCATCGTGCCCGCCCAAAATCGCCCAGCGCCGTCGCACTTGCCGTCATTGAAGCGATTGCCCGGCTGGTCGGGTTCAGGATTGCCGATGCGCTCAATGCTGCCGCGATCGAGATCGATGCGCGCAAAGCCGGTCTTCAAGCCGGCAATGAAGCCGCCGCCGCGCCTGGGCACAATGCAGCCGATGTCTTCTGGCATCGGCCAGCTCCGCCGGGCTCCGGTGGCGGGATTGATAGCGTGGACGGCAGGCTGTTTGATGTCGACCCAATAGAGGCGTTTTTCACGCGGGTGCCAGAGCGGTCCCTCGCCGAGAACGGCGCCGGCTGGCCAGATGCAGCTTGCCTGCTCGCTCATGTCCAACCCGCGTCCACGACGAAGTTCTGCGCCGTACACAACCGGCTGTCGTCAGCAGCGAGGAAGAGCACCATGCGCGCGATATCCGGCGGATAGAGCTTTTCCTTCAAGCACTGATTTTCCTGGATCTGGCGCTCGCCCGACTCGTCGAGCCAGAGCTTGATCTGGCGCTCGGTCATGATCCAGCCCGGCACGACCGTGTTGGCCCGGATGTTGTCGGGGCCGAAATCGCGCGCCAGGCTGCGCGTCAATCCGTGCACCGCTGCCTTGCTGGCGGTGTAGGCGGCGTATCCACCCTCGGCGTTCATCCAGCTGATCGAGCCAAAATTGATGATCGATCCGCCGCCCGCTGCTTTCATGCCGGCATGGACGGCCTGCGCGGCGAAGAACTGGTGACGGAGATTGACGGCGACGCGATCGTCCCAGTAGTCGGGCGTGACCTTGGCGAAATGGTGGCGGTCGTCGTTGCCGGCATTATTGACGAGCACGCGGATCGTCCCGAGCTCGCGCCCGACGCGATCGATCGCTGCCTGCAGCGCCGCGATATCGCGCAGGTCGCACTGGACGAAGAGCGGCCGCGGCAATCCCCGCGCCGCGATGCGATCGACCAATGACGTCGCCTCGGCAACGGCAATGTCCACGAACGCCACCTCGCAGCGCTGGGCGCAAAAATGCTCGACGATGCTGGCACCGATGCCGGAACCGCCGCCCGTGATGAATACCACCTTGCCGCGCAGGCTGGGGTAGATCGCGGTTTCGACCTCGACAGGACCCGCCATGTTCAGCTCTTTGCCCGTACCGCGGCGGAGCGCTGCGCCGATGATTCGATCACGACCGCCGGCTTGCGCGCGGCAAGTGCGCGACGCACGTCGTCCTGGGACCGATTGATCAGGACCACCATCGCCTTACGCGCACGCGCTCCGTCGCGCGCGCGGATTGCCTCGGCCACGGCTCGATGCAGCGGCAGCGAGTGGCTTTGTCCGGCAGGATTCGTGTTGGAAAGCCGGAAGCTCATGGTCAGCGCCGCTTCGATCAACGCCGCGAGCGAGGCGATCAACTCGTTGCCGGTCATGCGCAGGATCGTCTGGTGGAACAGCAGGTCGGGCGCGACCCAGAGCTCGCCATCCTCGCCCGCAAAGGCCATGCCGCGCAGAGCCTGGTCGAGCACGCCGAGCTGAGCGAGCGTGGCGCGCTCGGCCGCCAGTGCACAGGCCGCCGGCTCGATCATGCGCCGCAGCTCGAACAGTTCGTCCGGGTCGTCGCCGAGGCCGCGCGCGGTCAGGCGCCAGGACAGCATGTCCGGGTCAAGGAAATTCCAGTACTCGCGCGGACGGACGCGGGTTCCCGTCTTCGGCCGCGACTCGATCAAGCCCTTCGCAGCGAGCACCTTGATCGCCTCGCGCAGCACGGTGCGGCTGACGCCGAGACGTCGGCTCCATTCCTCTTCGTTTGGCAGCACATCGCCAGGCTTGAGCTGACCGCGCACGATCCGCTCGCCGATCTCGGCGGCGACGCGGCCGTGCAGGCTGCGGCGCGAAAAGGTCAGCACGCGCACCGTCTCCGGCCGCGTCGTCGCGGCGCGTCGGCGCGGGCGGGTCGCCTTGCTATTCCTCATACAATATGCTGATTTAGCATCGGGCAGGTGGAGCGTCAACGCGACCGCGGCAGGGATCGGTATGGTAGCAACCCGGTCGACAAGACACACGGGAGATCGTGCGGCACGCAGCGACGGCAAGCGCCTGCCCAGGACCATCGCGCAACGGGAACCACGAACAAGGGAGGCATTCATGTCCAGGCATGCACATTGGCTGAAGAATGCATTGGCCGGCGCAGCGCTCGCCGCATTGTCGGCCACCGGCGCCCTCGCGGCGGATACCGTCGTGGTCTACAACACGATCAGCACGAAGGTCATGCAGGCCTATGTCGACGCCTTCCAGAAGCAGAATCCGGGCACGACCGTGCAAGTGGTCAGCGGCGGCAGCGGCGAGCTGCTGACGCGGATCCGTGCCGAGCGCAACAATCCGCGCGGCGATGTCTTCGTCGGACCCGACGCCGACGTGTTCGACGTGGCACTCGACTTGTTCGAGGGCTACAAGTCTCCGGAAGCGTCGGCATTCAGCGCCGATGCTCAGCATAAGGACGGCAAGTACTACGGCTTCTCCACCAACTTCCAGGCGTTCATCGTCAACACCAAGATGATGCCGTTGGACAAGGCGCCGAAGACCTGGACGGATCTGGCCAAACCCGAGTTCAAGGGCAAGATACTCATGGCCAACCCGGCCCAGTCCGGCTCGGCCTACTCACAGATGCACCAAATCGTGAAGATGCACGGCTGGGACGTTATGGAGAAGATCATCGCCAACGCCACCTTCGTGCCGAGCTCAAAGCTGGCGTTCCAAAACGTCGCCAAGGGCGAGATGCCCATCGGACTCACCAGCGAGTTCAACATCCTCCAATCAAAGGAAGAGGGCTTCGCGGTCGAAGCGGTCTATCCCGCCGACGGCACTGCGCTCATCATCGATGCCAACGGCATCATCAAGGGCGGCCCCAATCCGGCGACCGCGAAGAAGTTCCTCGACTTCATCAGCTCCAAGCAGGCGCACGAGATCCTCGTCCAGGTCGACAAGCGCCGCTCGGCACGCAAGGACGTGGCGCCGCCGCCGGGCCTCACTCCGGTCTCGGCCATCAAGGTGGTCGCCTACGACACGGTCAGCGCCGCCACCGACCGCACCAAGAGCCTCGAGACCTTTGACAAGTACTTCTCGCGCAAATAGCCGAACCGCATCCGGCAGCCCTCTTCCGCTCTGGCGGAAGAGGGCTGTTCCATGTCCGGCCGGCGCCTGTACCATGGCGCGGCCGGCATCCTGCCGCTGAGCGCCGATCGCCCCGATGGCCGCCGACGGACTCGCCGTTTCCCGCCTGACCAAGCGCTTCCTCGTCGACGGCAGGACCGTCGATGCCGTCAGTGACGTCAGTTTCGAGGTCGCTGCCGGCGAGTTCTTCACCATGCTCGGACCCTCGGGCTGCGGCAAAACGACAACACTGCGTATGGTCGCCGGTCTGGAAACGCCGAGCGAAGGCGCGGTCACCTTTCGCGGCCGCGATCTCGCAAGCGTTCCGGCGCGCCAGCGCAACATCGGTATGGTCTTCCAGTCATATGCGCTGTTCCCGCACCTGTCGGTATTCGAAAACGTCGCTTATGGCTTGCGCCTGCGTCGAACACAAGCGAAGGAACTGGCGCGCGCCGTCTCCGAGGTGCTCGATTTGCTGCACCTTTCCGAATTCGCCGACCGCATGCCGGCCAGCCTGTCGGGCGGGCAGCAGCAGCGCGTTTCGATTGCGCGAGCGCTCGTCTATCGCCCTGACATCCTGCTGCTCGACGAGCCCCTCGCCAACCTCGACGCGAAGCTGCGCCTGCACATGCGCGAGGAGATCCGCGGTCTACAGCGGCGACTCGGTATCATGGCGATCTACGTCACTCACGATCAAGAGGAGGCGATGGCGATTTCCGACCGCGTCGCGGTGTTCGATCGTGGTCGCCTGATCCAGATCGGCGCCCCTGCACGGGTCTACTCCGATCCGACGAGCCTGTTCGTCGCCGATTTTATCGGCAAGGCGAACTTCATCCCGGTTCGCGTCATCAAGCGCGATGGCACGACCGCGGACGTGACGATGCCTTGGGGCGGCCTAGGCCAGACCAACCGCATCGTCGCTGCGCGGCCCGACGAGGATCGCCTGATCCCCATCGGCAGCGACGGACTACTGATGCTCCGACCGGAGCACCTTGCGCTGAGCGATGGAGCCGGTTCCTTTGCCGGCCATGTCAAGCGTGTGCAGTTCCTTGGCAGCACCGTCCGCTATGCGGTCGCCGTTGACGGCGTGGCCGGTGACGTGCTGGTCGAGTCTCCGCGCGCCATCGCCGACATCCGCGAGGGCGGCCCCTGCCGGCTCGGCTATTCCGACGCGGATGCGATCTTGTTCGAGCGTCCGCGCCCATGACCGCCCGATACGAGCTGGCGCCCATCATCGCCGGCGTCCTGGCCATTGCCGCAGCCACGATTTTTCTCGGCTACCCGCTGGCTCATGTCGTCATCAATGCCGTCACGCCCCATGGCCAGGATCCGGCACTCGGAAATCTCACGGTGCGCAATTTCGAACGATTCTTCATTTCGGCCAGCTACCAGCGCGCCCTCTGGAACTCGGTCGTATCGAGCGGGGGAGCCACGCTGCTTGCTGCGGCGTTCGCGGTCCCCATGGCCTACACGGTCGCCCGCGTCGATATCGCCTGGCGGCCGCTCATCCTCGCGCTGTCGGTCGTGCCGCTCATTGCGCCGCCCTTCATCGGGGCCTATGCATGGATCATGCTGCTCGGCAACAACGGCATGATCACGCAAACCATCCTTTCCATTTTCGGGTGGCGCCTGCCGTCGATCTACGGTGCCTTCGGCGTGATCGTGGCGCTGGCGCTCAGTTACTTCCCCTATATCTTTCTGATCGTCCAAGGTGCGCTGGCCGCGACCGACCCGGCCATCGAAGAGGCCGCGAGCATGGCCGGCGCTTCGCGCGCGCGCGTGCTGCGCACCATCACAATCCCCATGATCGCCCCCGCGATCGGCGCAGGCATGATGCTCGTCTTCATCAAGGCGCTGGGCGATTTCGGCGTGCCTTCGATCCTCGGCGGCGAATACCAGGTGCTGCCGACGCTGATCTACTATCAGATCCACGGCTTCTTCAATCTCAACACCGGTTCGGCGATCGCCATCGTCAATCTGCTCCTGACGATTCTGGCGCTTGCCATACTCTCGGCGATCAGTCGACGCCAGGTCGCGACGCTGTCCGGCACGGCGCGAGCGACGCGCCTCACGAGTCCGGCGGCGCGGCTCGCAGGCAATACCTACATCTGGCTGGTGCTCATCCTGTCGCTACTGCCCCAAGCTATGGTCCTGCTCTACTCCTTCGCCGAGCGCTGGGGCGACACGCTGTTGCCGTCGGTCTACGGGTTCGACAACTACCGGCGCGTGTTCGGCGAGGCCCTGGCCACAACATGGAACACCGTGCTGCTGTCGGGCGCAGCGACGATCGCCTGCCTCGCCTTCGGCACGATCACCGCCTATGCCACGGTGCGCGGCAAGGCGGTGGCACGCTGGGCGCTCGATCTGACGATCATGCTGCCATTCGTTCTGCCGGGCCTGGTCGTCGGCGTCGCCTATCTCTCGGCCTTCAACGATCCGCCGATCGTGCTGACCGGCACAGCGGCGATCCTGGTGTTTGCCTATTTCACCCGGCGCGTCGCCTTCATCTTCCGCTCGGCCGCCGCGGCGATCGGCCAGGTCGACAACAAGCTCGAGGAGGCTTCGTCCATATGCGGCGCCACCTGGGGCGCAACGATGCGCCGCGTCATGGTGCCGCTGATCGGCCCCGCATTGATTGCCGGCGGTGTGCTGGTCTTTGCCACGCTGATCGGCGAGATCAGCGCGACCGTCCTGCTCTATTCGGCGCAATGGAAGACCATCTCGATCGCCATCTACGAGCTGGTCAACGCCAATGATCTCGCCAAAGCGAGCGCGCTCGGCACGTTGTGCAACGCGCTGACACTATTTCTTGTGCTGTTGGCGAGCGGTCTGCTCGGCCGAAACATGTCGGAAATGTTCCGCTAGGGCCCTTGACCGATCCCGGTGATCGCGCGCAGCGACGGCGCAAGGACCGGCGTGCAGGCCAGCATCGGCCCACCCGCCTGATTGTGTGGGTCGAAGTCCGCCGTCCACCCGCCCGCCTCACGCACGATCAACAGCCCGGCCAGCACGTCCCATGGAAAGAGGTGAAGCTCGCAGGCGCCGTCGATGCGCCCGTCAGCGACATGGGCGAGTGCCAGCACGGCGGAACCGGCCTGCTGGAAGGCATAGCCCGCCTCGACCAGGCGAGTCACGATCACGATGTAATCGGCAAAGACGTGCCGGTGGGAATAGGCGGCGTCGATCAGCGCGGCGGCCGGACGATCGGTGGTGCTGACGCGAATGGCGGTCTCATTGCGCCACGCGCCCACGCCGCGGCGCGCGCAGTGCAGCTCGTCCGCCATGGGATTGTAAATGGCGCCCAGCTCGGTGCGACCGTTGCGGCAGTACGCGATCGACACGGCGAAGCGGTGGATGCCACGCGCAAAGTTGGCCGTACCATCGATCGGATCTATGACCCACATGCTGGCGCCGACCCGGCCGCCGCCCTCTTCACCGAGGAAGACGTCGCCAGGAAACTCGGCGCCAAGCCGCTCGATGATGAGGCGCTCGACGGCACCGTCGGCCTCGGTCAGCCAGTCCTGGGGACCCTTGGCGCGCACCTTCAGGCGGTTGCGGTCGCCCAGGAAGCCGCGCGCCATCATTCCGGCCTCGCGGGCGACCCCCAACATGGCGTGGAAGCGGCGGTCAAGGCCGTCCGCCGCCACCCTCGACACCGCCGCGGGGCCGGACGCCGTCACGGCACGGGACTGGTCATGCCGATCGTGGTCTGGCGCCGTGCGCGCGGCACCTCGAACGGACCGTCGCCGGTCAGCCTGATACCGGTCAGCCGCCGCTCGGCATGACCGAGACGCCAGGACAGCATGCGCCCCATCATGTCGACCTTGATGCCGGCATAGGCCGGATCTTCGGCGCGGTTGCGCAGCTCGTGCGGATCGTCGGTCAAATCGAACAGGATCGGCGGGAGAGCCGCGAAGTGGATGTACTTGTATTGCTTGTCGCGCAGCACGGCGAGCGCGCAATCGTCGAGCCCGATGCCCAACTCCTTCTCTGAGGAGCCGCGTACGACGTCGCGGAAGTCGAGCTCGAAATGCGCGGCATCGCGCCAGCCGGCCGGCGCTTCGCCCTTGAGCCAAGGCTTGAGCGAGGCGCCGTCGCATTGCAGCGGCAGCTCGGCGCTGAGCCAGTCGAGGATAGTCGGCATCACGTCGATGCTCTCGGTAAAAGCGTCGACGATACGCCCACGCGCGCTGTCGGCCATCCGGCCGGGCGCGCGAATGATCAGAGGTATGTTGAAACTCTGCTCGAAAAAGAACTCCTTGCCCATGCCCCAGTGGTCCCAGAGCTGCTCGCCGTGATCGGTCGTGAACACGATCAGCGTCTTCTCGAACTGCCGAACCTCTTTGAGATGCGCGATCAAGCGCCCGAGCTGGTCGTCAACCTCGGACATCAGACCGTAATAGGTCGCGCGCAGCTGCCGCATCGCACTTGGCTCGGTCGGATGCGTCGCGGGATCGAGCCCCTCCTTCTCGCGGCACCATTTGACGGCATAGGCGACGTGCGGGTGGAGCTTCGACTCCGCTTCGGGATTGGCGGCGCCGATGCGCTCCGGCACCTTGTCCGGATCGTAAAGCGCGTTGTAGGGCTCCGGCGCGATGAACGGCGGATGCGGGCGGAGCAGGCTGAGATGCAGGAACCATGGCCGCTTCGCGCCCTTGAGGTGCTGTATCGCCGCCTCGACATCGAAGGCGGTGTGGCTGTCCTCGGCCTTGAAGCGGGCGGGCGCGAAGCTTGGCCCGCGGCCCGCAGCTTCAGGATGATCGGCGACCGGCGCATAGACCGACTTGGCCTCCAGGCCGAGCTTGTACCCTTTGGCCTCCAGCGCCAGTGCCCAGGCGCGGCTGCCTTCGCTGCCCGGCACGAGCTGCACGAAGCCCGGCAAGGTGCCGGAATATGTCTTTAGCGCCGGATCGTTTGGATCAAGCGTGCGCGGGTCGAGGCTGGTGTCGGTGTAGCCGATCAGGCCAGGGTCGTAGCCCAGCTTGCGCATCTCGAGCGCGATGTTGGTGAAGCGCGCATCAAGCGGCGTGCCGTTCCGGACCGAACGATGATTCATCATGTACATGCCGGTCAGCAGCGACGCCCGGCTCGGTCCGCACGGCGTGCACTGGGCATAGTGCCGCCGGAAGGTCACGCCGCCCGCCGCCAGCTCGTCAAGATGCGGCGTGCGCACGGTCGGGTGGCCGAGGCGCGACAGGCAGTCGGCGCGCCATTGATCGGCGGTGATCAGCAGAACGTTGATCCGTTCGGTCATCGAGTTGCTTCCATCGTGACAATGTGGTCGCGCGCGCCGCTCAGCTCCAGGCGAGCGGCGTGGTGACAGGCGACCCAGCGGCCGGGCTCGAGCTCGTCGAGCGTCGGCATGACGGAGCGGCAGATCTCGTCGGCATAGCGGCAGCGCGTGTGAAAGCGGCAACCAGCCGGCGGGTTCGCCGGATCGGGACGCTCGCCCTTGAGCAGGATCGGTTGCATCTCGCGATCGGGGTCAGCGACGGGGATCGCTGAGAGCAGCGCTTCGGAATAGGGATGCAGGGGCGCCTCGTAGAGCCGCGTCGTCGGCGCCAGCTCGACGATCTGGCCCAGATACATCACGGCGACCCGGTCGCTGGCATAGGCGACGGCGGCCAGATCGTGCGCGATGAACAGGTAGGTCAGTCCCAATTCCTTCTGGAGCTCCTTGAGCAGATTCAGGATCTGCGCCTGGATCGACACGTCGAGCGCCGAGACCGGCTCGTCGCACACGATGAACTGCGGGTGCAGCACGAGAGCCCGCGCTATGGCAATGCGCTGGCGCTGGCCGCCGCTGAAGGAATGCGGGTACCGGCTGAGATGCTCGGTCGAAAGGCCGACGCGTCGGATCATGTCGGCGACCCGGCTGTCGAGCTCGGCGCCGCGCGCTAGCCGGTTGGCGATGAGCGGCTCGCCGATGATGTCGCGCACCGTCATGCGCGGATTGAGCGAGGCATAGGGATCCTGGAAGATCAGCTGCATGTGGCGCCACATCCGGCGCAGCGCGGCGCGATCGAGCGTGCCGAGCTCGACGGCGCTGCCGTTGCCGTGGAAGACGACGCGGCCGCCGGTCGGCTCCACCACGCGCAGCGCCGCGCGGCCGAGCGTCGTCTTGCCCGATCCGCTTTCGCCGACGAGGCCGAGGGTTTCGCCCTTGCCGACCGTCAGGCTGACGCCGTCGACGGCGCGGACCACGCTGGTCACCCGCCCGGTCAGCGCTTGCTGAACGACGCGGAAATGCACCTCCAGTCGGTCGAGCTCGAGAAGCGCCGTCACTCGGCCGCCTCCGCGCCGAGCAGGCAGCGCACCATGTGACCGGATTCGACCTGGCGCACGACGGGGAAGGCTTGGTCGCAGCGCCCTGCCATGAAGGAATCGCAGCGCGGATGAAAGGTGCAGCCTGCCGGCATCGAGAAGAGGTTCGGCACGTTGCCGCGAATCGGCTGCAGGCGTTGCCAACCGCCGACACCGCCGAGCCGCGGCACGGCGCGCAACAGATTGACGGTGTAGGGGTGTTGCGGCCGCTTGAACACCTTGCGCACCGGGCCGTGCTCGACGATGCGGCCGGTGTACATGATCGCGACCTCGTCGGCCATCTGCGCCACGATGCCGAGATCGTGGGTAATGAAGATAATGGCCATGCCGTAGGCCGCCTTGAGGCGGCGCATCAGGTCGAGCACCTGGGCCTGGATCGTGACGTCGAGCGCCGTCGTGGGCTCGTCGGCGATCAGCAGAGCGGGCCGGCAGGCCAGCGCCTTGGCAATCATGGCGCGCTGACGCATGCCGCCGGAAAACTCGTGCGGGTAGCGCCGGACGGCACGCACCGGGTCGGGAATGCCGACCTCGTCGAGCAGGCGCGCGGCCGTCTCGTCGACCGCCGCGCCGCGCAGGCCCAGATGCAGTCGCAGCACGTCGCCGATCTGGTCACCGATACGGTGGACGGGCGAGAAGGAGCTCATCGGCTCCTGAAAAATCATGGCGATCCGGTTGCCGCGGATGGACTGGATCGCCCTGCCGTCGGGCTCGGCCTGCGCAAGGTCGATCGGCGCCGCGCCGTCAGGACGAAAGACGATGCTGCCAGCGGTGATGCGCAGCTCGCGCGGCAACAGGCGAAGGATCGACTGCGCCGTGACGCTCTTGCCCGAGCCGCTTTCGCCGACGATCGCCAGCACCTGGCCGCGCGCCACCGAGGCGCTGATGCGGTCGATGACCGGCACCCAGCCGCCATCGGACGCCAGATCGATGCGCAGATCACGGATCTCGAGCAGTGGATCGGTCATTTGGCGTAGGGGTCGGCGGCGTCGCGCATGCCGTCGCCGACGAAATTGAAGGCCAGCGCCGCGACGATGACGAACAGACCGGGGATCAGCAGCCACGGCAGATGGGCGAGCGAACGGATGTTCTGTCCCGCATAGAGCAGCACGCCCCAGCTTTCGATCGGCTCGCGCAGGCCGAGTCCGAGGAAGCTGAGCGAAGTCTCGGCGAGCAGGATCTCCGGGAACGAGATTGTCAGGTCGACGATCAGATAGCTGAGAAATGCCGGTAGCAGATGACGGCCGATCAGCCGGGCATCGGTGCAGCCGGCGAGCCGGGCGGCAACGACGAAGTCCTCCTCGCGCAATGCCAGCAGCTTGCCGCGCACCGTGCGCGCCAGATGCGTCCAGCCGATCAGTGCCAGCAGGAACGTCACGGCGACGTAGATCTGCAGCGACGTCCAGTCGCGGGGCAGTGCCGCACTGAGCGACAGCCAGAGCGGCAGGGTGGGAATCGAGCGTATGAACTCGATGAGGCGCATGACGAACACATCGATGGCGCCGCCGAAATAGCCGGCGATGCCGCCGATGATGGCGCCGAGCACGAAGGCGGCGGCAACGCCGATCAAGCCGACCGAGAGCGAAACCCGTGTCGCGTACATGGTGCGGCTGAACAGGTCGCGGCCGAGATTGTCGGTGCCGAACAGATGGACGAAGCCGCCGTGTGCGCCGAACAGATGGAGATTGGTCTCGAACAATCCCCACATGCGATAGGTGTCGCCGCGCACGAAGAGCTCGATCGGCCATTGCCGCGTCTCGTCGACCACTGACAGGAGCCGCAGCGTGACGGGATCGCGTCGATTGGCGCGCGCATGGACGAAGGGCGCATGGACCGAGCCATCGGCGGCGATTATGTGCAGGCCCATGGGCGGCCCGGCGAGATAGCGCGTGTTACGCGTCGCCGGCGCATAGGGCGCGATGAACTCCGCGAAGACGGAGATCAGCAGGAGCAGGCCGAGCACGCTGAGGCCAATCAGCGCCATGTGGTGCCGTCGGAAACGCCACCACATGAGCTGCCACTGGGTGGCGGCGTCCGGCCGGCGGATCGGGCCGGATGCGGGCAGCGCGGGAGCGTCGGCCGACATGGCGGGTCAGGACATCTTGATGCGCGGGTCGAGCAGGACCAGCAGCATGTCCGAAACGAAGGTGCCGATGATGGTGAGCGCGCAATAGATGAACACCATGGCGCCGGCGAGCGGCATGTCCTGGTTGAGCAGGGCATGCAGGAAGAGCGGACCCGTGTCGGGCAGCGCCATGACGACGCCGACGATCGGCGCGCCGGAGATGACGAAGGTCAGGCGCCAGCCCAGCGTGCTGACGATCGGGTTGAGCGCCATGCGCACGGGATACTTGATCAGCAGCCGCAATGGTGAGAGCCCGGCGGCGCGCGCCGCGACGACGTACATCTTGCCCAGCTCGTCGAGCAGCAACGCGCGCATCGAGCGGATCAGGTTCGCCGTGCCCGCCGTGCCCAGCACGACGACCGGGATCCACAGATGGGCGAGCAAGTCGACGAAGCGCGCCCAGCTCCACGGCGCGTCTTGAAATTCCGGCGAGAACAGACCGCCGACGCTTTGGCCCCAGTACTGCTGACCGAGATACATCAGGACGAGCGCGATCAGGAAGTTCGGCGTCGCCAGTCCGATATATCCGAAGAGAGAAAAGACATGGTCGGTGACGGAGTACTGGCGGACGGCCGAATAGATGCCGATCGGCAGCGACACGGCGTACATGAACAGGAGCGTGAAGAAGGCGAGCGCCAGGGTCAGAGGCAGGCGCTCGCCGATGACGTCCGCGACCGGCCGCCGCCACTCATAGGACCAGCCGAAGTCGCCGCGCAGCACGCCGCTGAACCAGGAAAAGTACTGCTGGTACCAGGGCCGGTCGATGCCGAGATGGGAACGAAGCTCCTGGATTTCCTCTTCGCTCATTCGCGCGCCCGACTGTGCGCGCTCCGCCACATACGCTTCGGCATAATCTCCCGGCGGCAGCTGGATGACGATGAAGGCGACGATCGAAACCAGCCAGAGCGTCAGCAGCATATAGCCGAGCCGCCGGGCGATCAGACGAAGCATGGTCTCCCTGCTCGGCCCTAGCGGCTCGGTTCGTCGTTGAATTCGGTTCCGCTCACTCCTTGTAGTACCACTGGTCCGGACGGAACGGATAGGTGCGGGCGTAGTTGTAGTGCTGCACCGTCCAGTCCCGGACATTGGCGAGCTTCGGATTGACCACGGTCGGACCCGGCAGATTGGCGACCGTGCCGATGATCGTCAGATTGTCCTGATTGATCTTCACCATCTCGCGGCCGATTTCCATGTAGCGCGGGCTGCGCGGCACGGTGGTGCGCCACTCATCCTCGAGCTGATAGAGCCGCTTCGCCCAGGCGGGCGGCTCCTCGCCCTTGTCGCCCTTACTCAGATGCCATTGCCGCCAGGCCGTGCCGAACAGGGGCGAGCCTTCGCGGTAGGGCGGGGTGTAGAGCTCGATCTCGCTGATCAGGTTGGGTTCGTAGGGAATGTCCCATTCCATGACGATATCGGTGTCGCCGGCCAGCGCCTTCTGGCGCGTGAGCTGGGTCGTGATCTCCTTGAGGTTGACCTCGACGCCGACCGCGCGCCAGTAGCCCTGTACGAGCTGGACGTAGCCCGATGAGGCGAACTGCGAGGTGTACTCCCACAGGATGGTCAGCGGCTTGCCGTCGAAGCGCATACGCATGTTGTTGGAGCCGCGCTTCAGGCCCATCTCGTCGAGCAGCGCGTTGGCACGCTTCGGGTCGTAGTCGATCATGTAGTTGCGGTTGGCGTCGGTAACGAACGGCACGCCGAGCGGCAGCGAAGCCTGCGGCGTGCCGAGGCCGAACCAAAGCGTTTCGTTCATCTCCTTGCGGTTGATGGCGAGCGACATGGCCTGCCGCCAGCGCACGTCGGAGAAGATCTTGCGCAGCTCGGGATCCTTGTGCGTGATGTTGAACGCGATCGGATCGCCATTCTGGCCCGGCGGCATGGTGAGCTTGAACTTGCCCTTGGATTCGTTCTCCTTGAGCACCGGGTAGTTTTCGAGTCCCACGCCCTGCGCCTTCTGGTCGATCTCGCCGTTCATGATGGCGAGCAGCTGCAGCTCCTTGTCGAGGAACCGCTCGAGCTGGCGGGAGATGTAAGGCAGCTGATTGCCCGCACTGTCGACCTTGAAGTAATAGGGATTGGCGACGAAGGCCCGGCGCTGCGTGTTGGCCTCGCTCTCGAGGATGTGGCTCTCGAGCGTCGGTCGGGTGACCGCGATCGGATTGATCGTCTCCGTGTCGCCCCACTTGTCCCACACCTGCTTGAAGCGCTTGACCCAGTTCTCCGCGCCGGCGGCTTTGGCGTCGGCATCGGCATTCGGGTTGTACTTGATGTGGTACTTCTCATAGAAATGCTTGGGCGCGTAGGGGCTGAAGAACGAGCCGCCGGTCGACAGATAGTGCAGCAGCCCCGGATGCGGGCCCGCGAAATGCAGCTTGAAGGTCTCGGCGTCGACCTTCTCGACCTCGACCGGCTTGCCGCCGACGCGCCAGACGCCCGGCACCGTCGGGTGCAGATCCTTGTTCTTGATCAGGTCGTCGAAATAGAACACGACGTCGTCGGTCGTGAAGGGCACGCCATTCGACCATTTGTGCCCGCGGCGCAGAACGAAAGTGATGGTCCTGCGGTCGTCCGACCACGAAAAGGACTTCGCGACGTTGGGCACGATGGTCGCCAGATCGTCGGCGAGCCGCACCAGGTTGACCTGACGCCAGGATAGGACCTCCGAGGTGCCAGATTCCAGTGCGCGCGACGTGCCGCGCAGCACGCCGCCGTAACGGCCGCATTCCTGATACGGCAGCACGACCATCGGTTCCGCGGGCAGGCGCTGCGCGACCGGCGGTAGCTGTCCCGCCTTGACGCGGTCGGCAAACAACGGGTTGTCGCTGAAGGCGAGCTTGCGGCCGAGTTGACCTTCGAATTCGGCGAGTTCGGCCTGCTGGGGATGGACGGTCTTGATCCCCTTCGAGTCCGCCACCGTCGGGCACGTGGCCGCCGATGCGAGGCCGGAGGCGCCGAACAGCAACGCTGTCGCCAACCCGACCGGATAAAGTCGCGCCCGCATGGAGCGCCTGCTGTCCGCCACCATGTGATCCTCCCACCGTGTTCCGCCGGCCTCGTCGCGAGCGTGTGCCCGCTCCTGCAAACCCAATCGTAGCCGATCGTAGAAATGATCGTCTATCGAAATTTTTTGATCGTTATTGATCATTATGTTACAGCTAGACCGTCGATACAGCGGAGCCGTCACGCGGCATGAGCGATATCCAAGCCAACCGGCGCAACCCGATCGCGCGCCGCCGCATCCTCAAAAGGGAATTGGCCGTGCGCGGCGCCGTCTCGGTCGCCGAGCTGAGCGATCTGGTCGGCGCTTCGCCGGTGACGATCCGCCGCGATCTGCTGGCGCTCGAGCGCGAGGGCGTGGCGCAGCGCAGCTATGGTGGGGCCGCCATGCGACCGGTCCGGCCGGCGGAAGAAGCGCTGGCGGTGCGCGAGCACAGGGACGTCGAGGAGAAGCGCGCGGTGGCCCGCACGGCACTCGGCCTGATCAAGCCCGGCGACACCTTGTTCCTCAACGACGGATCGACCGTGATGGCGCTGGCGCGCGAGCTGGCCGCGACCGAGCTCGAGCTTTTCATCGTCACCTCGGCGGTCAACATCGCCCATGTGCTGATCGAGAATCCGCGCATCACCGTGTGCCTGCTCGGCGGCTTCGTCAGGCGCACGTCGCTGGCGACCGGCGGTCCATTTGCCGAGTCGATGGTCGAGCAGTTCAACGCCGATCTGGCCCTGCTGTCCTGCGACGGTTTCGGCCCGACCGAGGGGATGAGCTTCATGAACTCCGACGATGCCGCCGTGTCGCGCCGCATGGCGGCACGCGCGAGACGCTGCGTCGGGCTGATCATCCACAACAAGTTCGGCCGCACGGCGCGGCTGACCGGCGTGCCGATCGGCGAGATCGACGCGATCGTGACCGACGCCATGCCCTCGGACCTCGCGGCCAAGCTGGCGCGCAGCGACATCGACATCGTCGACGCCAGGCGCGCGGCGCAACGGCGCGGTGATGCAAGTCACTGAGGCGATCGACGCGGCGGAACGCATCCGCCGCCTGCCGGTCTGGGCGGGCGCGCCGCGCGTAGCGCCGTGCCCCGGCGGACGCACCAACGAGAATTTCAGGGTCGAGGTCGACGGCAGCAGCTACTTCGCGCGCGTCGGCGTCGACCTGCCGCATCACGGCATCGCGCGCAGCCACGAGGCGCACTGTTGCCGGCTCGCCGCCGCAGCAGGCGTCGGCCCGGCCGTGATATATGCCGAGGCCGGCATTCTCGTCACCGAGTTCGTCGACGGCCGCACCCTCGTCCAGGGCGAGGCGATCGACGATGGAACTCTGGCGCGCCTCGCCGCTGCGCTGCGCCGTCTGCACGCGGCACCGGCACCTCATGATCTCGCTCCGTTCGATCCTCTGGCGATCTGCCGTCGCGATCTCGCTGCTGTGCCGTCGGACAAGATTGCCGCCCCGCGGCGGCGCGCTGCCGAAGCCATGCTGGCAGCCGCACCTCGCCTGACGCCGAATTGCCTGATCCACGCCGATCTCATCCCCGAGAATGTGATCGTCGCCCCGGATCGGCTCGCCATCGTCGATTGGGAATATTCGGGCTACGGCGACCCGGCCGTCGATCTCGCCTCGGTCATGGTGCATTTCGGCCTCGATGCACGACAGACGGCACTGCTGGTCGCCGAGCATGGCGGCATCGCGCTCGACAAGGTGCGCGCCATCGGACCGATCCTCACAGTGCGCGAGGCGCTGTGGTGCGAGGTGCAATTGCACGCTGCCGGCGCGCGCGGCGATTTGCCAGTCTACACGGAGATGTGCTGGGCGCGGCTGGAACGGGCAAATCAATGACGGCGCGCTTCGACATTGCCATCATCGGCGCCGGCGTCGTCGGCTGCGCCATCGCACGCGAGTTCTCGCGCTATCGCCTCGACACCATCCTCATCGAGGCGCGCAGCGATCTGGGCGACGGCGCGAGCAAAGGCAACTCGGCTGTGCTGTCGACAGCCTCGGACACGCCTTACGGCACGCTCGAATGCCGGCTCGTGACACGCGGTCATGAGCGCTATCGCCGGGAAGCTCCCGGCCTCGGCCTGCCGATCGTCACGCTGGGGGGATTGACGGTCGCCTGGACGGAAGCCGAGGCAGCAACTCTGACGGCGATGCAGCGGGCGGCGGTCGCCGCCGGCTTCCACGATGCAGTGCTGGTCGACGCGGCTTCGGTCTATGCCCGCGCACCTCATCTGGCGCGCGGCGTGGTCGCCGGCATGTGGGAGCCGGAGGAAGCGATCGTCGATCCCTTCTCGACGCCCTATGCCTATGCGCTCGACGCCGTGGCCAACGGGGTCGAGCTGCGCAGCGCCTCGCCGGTCACCGCCGCGCGGCCGGTCGACAGCGGCTGGGCACTCTCGCTGCCGACGGGCGAAATCGAGGCCGGCCTTGTCATCAACTGCGGTGGTCTTCGCGCCGACGCAGTCGATGCGCTCGGCGGGAACACCGATTTCCGAATCCGGGCACGCCGCGGACAATTCCTGGTGTTCGACAAGAGCGCGCGGCCGCTGCTCGACGCGATCCTCAAGCCCGTGCCCAATCCTGCATCGCGCGGCATCCTCATCACGCCGACCGTATTCGGCAACATACTGGTCGGTCCGACCGCCGAGGACATCGATGACGTCGATGATTGGCGCGTGACGCCGGATGGCATCGCTCAACTCGAACGCGCCGCCGAGACTCTTCTGCCCGCCCTGCTCGATCACGAGGTCACGACCACCTATTGCGGCCTGAGACCGGGAACCGAGCAGCCGGAATACCGCATCATCCCGCGGCCGGAGCGGCGCTGGATCACGGTCGGGGGCATCCGTTCGACCGGTCTGTCGGGCGCGCTCGGCATCGCCGAGCATGTCGCCGGCCTGGCTTTCGACGGCATGATCGAGGCTGCGCGAAAGACCGACATCGTGCCCGTGCGCGTGCCCAGCTTGCTCGACGACGGGCCGCGCCCATGGCACGAGGCGGCGCGGCTCGCGGCCGATGCCGCCTATGGCGAGATCGTCTGCCATTGCGAGCGCGTGACCTTGGGCGAGATCCGCGATGCGCTGGCCTCGCCGGTGCCGCCGCGCTCGCTCAAGGCGCTGAAGCGCCGTACCCGCGTCATGTTCGGGCGCTGCCAAGGCTTTTTTTGCGGCGCGCGCGTGCAGGCCATGTTCGACGCGGCTACGACATCCGAGGCCGCGGAATGACGGCGCTGGCAGCCGCCGGTCTCATCGTCGTTGGCGCCGGCCCCGCCGGGCTCGCCGCCGCGCGCGCGGCGACCGATGCCGGCGTGGCCCGTGTCCTCGTCATCGAGCGCGACGACGAGGCGGGCGGTCTGCCGCGCTTCTGTCATCACCCCGGCTTCGGTTGGGAATACAGCTACCGGTTCGAAAGCGGCCCCGGGTTTATCCGCCGGCTGCTCGGCGCGCTCGACCGCGACCGCGTCCAGGTCCTCACGCGCACCACCGCGCTCGCGCTTCGGCCGGGCCCGGAGATCGACATCGTCGGTCCTGCCTGCGGCGCCGTCACGCTGAAGCCGCAGGCCATCGTGCTGGCCACCGGCATCCGCGAGCGGCCGCGCGCGGCGCGTCTCGTGCCCGGGCGCCGACCCGAACGCGGCGTGCTCACCACCGGCCAGCTCCAGCAGATGGTGGCGCGCGGCGTGCCGGTCGCGGGACGGCGCGCCGTGGTGATCGGCACCGAGCATGTCGCGTTCTCCGTGCTGCTGACTGCGCGCCGCGCCGGTCTCCAGATCGTCGCCATGGTCGACGAGCGCGATCGCGTCATGTCATTCCCGCTGCTCGGCATGGCCGTGCGCCACGCGCTCGGCGTGCCGATCCACCTCGCCACAAGAGTGCTCGACATCTCGGGAGAAAGCCGCGTCGACACAGTCACGCTGAACGGTCCCGCGGGCGTGCGGCGGATCGCCTGCGATACGGTGATCTTCACGGGCGAGTTCGTGCCCGACGCGCCGCTCGCACGTGCCGGCGGCGTCGCGCTCGACCCGCGCACTGCCGGCCCCGCGGTCGACCAGCTCGCACGCACCAACCTGCCGGGCGTGTTTGCCGCGGGAAACGTCCTGCGGGCGGTCGAATCCAGCGGATTCTGCGCCATCGAGGGTGCTTCGGCCGGCGCCGCGGCCGCCGCTTTCGTGCGTCGGCAGACCGAGTGGAACGGCACGGCCGCGCCGATCGGGCTCGGCACGAACCTGCTCTACATGGTGCCCCAGCGCTGGGCGTTCGAACCGGCGCGCCAGCTGCTGCCGGCGAGCCTGCGCACGCGCATCGATCTCGACCGCGCCCGCGTGCTGTTGCGCCATGGCGACGAGATCGTGTGGCAGAGCCTGCGCCGCTCGCTGCTGCGCCAGCGCCGCATCCGCATCGACCTCGCGGGTCTGCCGGCAGGACTGCGGGGCACGCCGCGCGTCATTACCGTCGACGCGGTGACATAACTCTCTCTGCGTCCAGGAGCACTTCATTCTGCTCCGATCGTTGCCGCTTCCAGAAGTGCTTGTGCGCGAGCGCGCCGCTCGGGTGGCGTGATGTTCCGCCGCGATCTTCTGAAGTCGCTCGATATCCGACGGTCTTATGTCCCGAACCGGCTGCCAGCGCGCGTTCAGGCATTCACTAGAATTGCACTGCAAATTTTCGTCGCTGCATTTGCTCGGACTAGCTTAGGGAGCAGACAATCCTTGAGCTGCCGGCAGCAGCGCGATGACGACCGTGCGATCGTCCGCCCTCACGCGGCCCGTGGTGCCCTTGACCGAAGGGTAGCGGTCGAGCTTCTCCGCATCGACACGCTCGACCTCGGCAAAGGCTGCTTCCCAGGCCGCAACATCCGGCGTGGCGCCCGGCATGAAATAGCCGTCGGTAAACAACTCGATCGAGCGCACGCTGTCGCGCGGCCGGTCGATCACGCGCACCAGAGGCATCGGCACGTCGAAGCCGTCGAGCACGGCATAGCTCAGCGGGCTCGCCGTATTGTTCTGGAACTGTCCCTGCCCCGTCATGATGCCCCCATCGAGCAACCGCAGAATGTCGGCGTCCGGCACATGAGGAAACTGCTTGCCGCATCGCTCCGCGCACCGATCGCGCAGTGCCGCCAGCGCCCCTGCGTCGATCCAGGGCGCCATATCGGGATGCATGGAAGCCGCACCGTGGAAGGCGCAGGCCCGGCCGACGCGGGCCTGGTCGGCCGGCGTGCCACCGGCGGCAGCGACCACGCGGTAGGCTTCCTGGCGCAGGCTCGCCGTGATCAGGTCGAGCCCCGTGTCGTTGACCCACAGCTCGCTGCCGTTGAGACGCAGCCCGCTGTCGCCGACCAGCACGAACCGCCAGGCCCGCTCTTGCTCGACCGCCAGCGCCAGAGTCGCGCCGAAGCGACGCGTCGGGTCGGCGCGGGCGACGTCGAGAATTCCATAGCGCTCGTAGGCGCCACGGATGGCGGAAGACGCCGTGGCCACCACGGTCGCGCCGTCAACGCCGCCGGCTGCGTTCGTCAGCAGCGCGGCGACGGCCTGCTGGACCGTGCGGCTGGCGATGCGGCCGGCCAGCATGCCCTCGTAGCGATGGCCGGTCCGGTCGGTGACGCCGTCAATGACGGCCAGGCCGCGGCCGGGCAGGATCAGGAACTGGTCTTCATTGGCGTCCGGCGCATCGAGATTCTTGCCTTCGCTGAACGCTTCGATGCGCATGAAATGCCGATCCTCGAGCCTCGCCGGCCCTTGGTTGCGGGGATGGTGCGAATGTTACAGTATCGTGACAGACGCTGCGAAGGGCGTGCGGCACCCAGAACCGGTCCTGCGCGGCTGCAACTCGGGAGGAAGAGATGACGTCACATCGGATCGCAGGACTCGCTTTTGGGGCGGCACTTGCCGCCGCGCTCGTCGTGCCTGCCCAGGCGCAGCAGCGCGTCAGCGTCTATACTGCGCACACGGCCAACATCGTGGAGACGCTGATCCCGCACTTCGAGAAGGCGACGGGCATGAAGGCCGATGTGGTCAAGGCCGGCTCGGGCGACATCATCAACCGCGTGCGCGCGGAGGCCGCCAATCCCAAGGCCGACGTGATCTGGAGCATCGGCGCCGAGCTGCTCGAAGCCAATGCCGACCTGCTCGAGCCGTATACGCCGAAGGAATACGACCAGATCGCCGATGCCTTCAAAGGCGGCAAGGCCTGGCTGCCCTACACCGGCATCGTCAACGTCATCATGGTCAACACGCGGAAGCTGAAGCCGGAGGATTATCCGAAGTCCTGGGCCGATCTGGCCAACCCGAAATACAAGAACCAGATCTCGTTCGCCGCGGCCGACAAGTCGGGCTCGGCTTACATGCAGCTCAACACATTTCTGACCATCTATGGCGACAACGACGCCGGCTGGGCCAAGTTCAAGTCGGTGTTCTCCAACCTCAACATCTCCAACAGCTCGGGCGCGGTGCCGCGCTTCGTCAACGACGGCGAGGCCGCGATCGGCGTCACCCTCGAGGACAATGCCTGGCTGTTCGTCAAGGGTGGCGGACCAGTCGCGATCCTCTATCCTGAGGATGGCACGTCGGCGATCGCCGACGGGATGGCGCTGGTCAAGCGCGCGCCCAATGCGGCCGCCGGCAAGGTCTTCCTCGACTGGGCGATCTCCGCGCCGGTGCAGGAGCTGGTGGTGCAGGAACTCGGCCGCCGGCCGATCCGCAAGGATGCCAAGCCCATGGGCTCGCTCAAGCCGCTCAACCAGATCAAGCTGGTCAACTACGACATCAAGAAGGCGGCGGACAAGCGCAAGGAATACATGGCCAAGTGGAACGACCTGATGCTGACGCGCTGAACGCAGCGTAGGAAGACGACATCTGACCGGCGGCGCTCCCGCAGCGCCGCCGGCTTCGTTTCCAGCCGGGCTCGACCAATGGCCAGAGTCGTTCTGCAACGCATCAGCAAGTCCTATCCCGGCGTCAAGGCGCTCGACGACATCGACCTCGTCATCGAGACCGGCGAATTCTTCACGCTGCTGGGTCCCTCGGGCTGCGGCAAGACCACGCTGCTGCGCACCATCGCCGGCTTCAACCGCCACGACAGCGGCCATGTCCTGATCGGCGGCCGCAATGTCGACGACGTTCCCGCCTACCGGCGCGACATCGGCATGGTCTATCAGGACTACGCGATCTTTCCCCACCTGTCGGTGAGCGACAACGTCGCCTTCGGATTGAAGACGCGCAGTCGCCCGCGCCCCGAGATCGCCGAGCGCGTCGCTCGTGCGCTCGATCTCGTCCAGCTCGGCGGCCATGCCAAGCGCCTGCCCCACGAGCTGTCGGGCGGTCAGCAGCAGCGCGTCGCCTTGGCGCGCGCCATGGTGATCAATCCGCAGATCCTGCTGATGGACGAGCCGCTGTCCAATCTCGATGCCAAGCTGCGCATCGAGCTGCGCGACGACATCCGCGCGCTGCAGCGCTCGCTCGGCATCACCACGATCTACGTGACGCACGACCAGGAGGAGGCGCTGGTCATCTCCGACCGGATCTGCGTGATGCAGGGCGGGCGCGTGCACCAGGTGGCGAGCCCGCAGAATCTCTATGCGCGCCCCGCGACGGTGTTCGTCGCGTCCTTCGTCGGCACGATGAACGTGCTGGCCGATTGCCAGGTCGGCCCAGGAGGCGCCTTGTCGCTGGGCAGGCGGCCGTGCGTCCTGTCTTCGCTCGCCGGTCGCGCCCGCGTGACACTGGCGATCCGGCCAGAGGAGGTGATCCTGCCCGATGCAGTCGAGCAGGCCGATGCCATTTCGCTCGACGGTGTCATCGACAGGGTGACCTTTGCCGGGCGAGAAGCCTTCTATCGCATCGGCTGCGGCGACGGCCTCGCGATTCTCGCCCATGTCCACCGGCCCAGCGAGCGGCGGCTGGCCGCGGCCGGCGACACCATCAGAGTCGCCTTGCCGATCTCCCGCCTGCACGCCTTCGATCCGGCCGACGGCAGTCGCATCGATCTCGGCCGCAGCGACCCGGAGCGATGAAGCTGCGGCTCGACATCTGGACCGGCGTGCTGGTCGTGACTGTCGCGGTCGCGGCGGTTCTCCTGATCTGGCCGCTGTCCGGCATCTTTTGGGCCAGCTTCATCGACAACAGCACGGGCGATGTCACGCTCGCCAACTATGCGCGCGCGCTCGGCCATCCGTTCTATCAGACGGCGCTGATCAACAGCCTGATCGTCGGCTTTGGCGGCATGCTCGGCGCCACGCTGCTCGGCATTCCGCTGGCCGTTCTGACCACGCGCTACGTCATCTTCGGCCGCGACCTGCTGTCGACGCTGGCCGTGTTGGCGCTGGTCTCGCCGCCCTTCATCGGCGCCTATGCCTGGATCATGATGCTGGGACAGAACGGCTTTCTGCGCGCGCCGCTCGCCGAGATCGGCATTGCCGTGCCGTCGATCTACGGCTTCTTCGGCATCATTCTCGTGTTCAGCCTGAAATTCTATCCGTTCGTGTACCTGCTGACGGCGAGCGGGCTCGGCACGATCAGCGCCTCGGTCGAGGAGGCCGCCGAAGGGCTGGGTGCCGGAACCTGGCGCCGTTTCTTCACGGTGACCCTGCCGCTGGTTTTTCCGGCGGTGAGCTCCGGAGCGCTGCTTGCCTTCGTGCTGTCGATCGCCGATTTCGGCACGCCGTCGATCGTCGGCGGCCGCGTCCGGGTGCTGGCGACCACGACCTACAATCTCTACACCAGCGAGCTGGGCGGAAATCCCGGCCTCGGCTCGGCGACCAGTATCGTGCTCATCGTCGTTTCGATGACCGTGGTGGCGCTGCAGCGCTGGGCCGTGCGCCGGCGAAACGTCGCCGGGGCGCTGATCCGCAAGCCGGTTCCGGTCCGGCTCCGGCCGCTCCGGTCAGCCGCGGCCCATGGGCTCTGCTACGCCATCGTGCTGATCAGCTCCCTGCCCTCTCTCGTCGTCATCTACACATCGTTCCGAAGGACCAGCGGGCCGGTCTTCCAATCGGGTTTCGGCTTCGACAGTTATGTGCGCATCCTGCGCGAAGTGCCGCACGTCATCGGCAACAGCTTCAACTATTCGCTGATCGCGGTGCTGCTGATCGTGATGCTTGGCACGCTCGTCGGATACATCCTCGCCCGGCGCGAGACCGCGGTTGCCGGCGCGCTCGACAGCCTCCTGCTCATACCCTACATCGTGCCCGGCGTGGTCATGGGCCTCGCCTTTGTCGTCGTGTTCAACGTCCCGCCGCTCGAGCTGACCGGTACGGCAACGATCATCGTGCTCATGCTGTTCATCCGCCGCCTGCCCTACGCCGTGCGCGCCAGCGCCTCGATGCTCAAGCAGATCAAGGGCAACATCGAGGAGGCGGCGATCTCGCTCGGCGCCTCGCCCGGCCACGCATTCCTGCGCATCACGATGCCGCTGATGCTGCCCGGCATCGTCGCCGGCGCGCTGATGAGCTTCATTACCGCGATCAACGAGCTGTCGAGCTCGCTCATCCTCTATGTCGGGCGCACCATGACCATGCCCGTGCGCATCTACCTGTCGGTGCTCGACGGCGAGTTCGGCACGGCGGCAGCGCTGTCCACCATCCTGCTGGCGACGACCGGTATCGCGGTCTATGCCGTGTTCTGGCTGTCGGGCCGCAAGGAAAGCGCGTTCGTCTGAGCATCCGGCGGACGCCGTCACGCGATCGACGGACATCGATGGCAAGTCCTCCGGCCGCCGGCCCAGGAGGTCAGAATTCGCAGCGCGCGCGGGCCGGGTGCCAACGGGCAATCTCGACCGAAACACGGTAATGTGGTCGACGCCCTTGTCGTGCCGACCGGCGGTCATTGCAAGGTTTCACCGGGCGAAACTCTTTGCTAGACTTGCCCGAAACTTACGGGTGAACAGCCGGACCTGGCTGAGCATCCCTTGTGTCGTCGCCGCCAGGCGATCGGAAGCGGGGCAAGCAGTTGTGATGCAGCGGCTCTCAATCAGCGGGCAGCGCCGAGCGAGCCGGTGCAGCGGCCCGGGCACCTCGCTGTCCGTGGCACACGCCTGGGCCGTTCGGGCGCGCGGGCGGACCTCGCTATCGGGCCGCCAGCGGTAACCGAAACCTGGATAGTTCTCCACCTCCGCGAATCCTCCGTCGAGATCGCGGAACTTCTGCCGAATGCGCTTGATCAGCGCACGAACATTGGTGCGGTAGCCATTGATCCCGTCGCCGGCCACGAATTCGTCGCCATGGACCACGTTGTAGATGTCGCGATAGGACACCTCGTCGCCGGCCCGACTTGCCAGGACCTTGACGATGTTGAACTCGGTGACGGTCAGCGGCACTTGCACGCCGCGCCAGAGAGCGCGCTTCACGGACAGCCGCAACTCGAGCGACTTGACGCGGATGACGTCGAGCAGGTCGTCGCGCTCGGACGCGGGCCGTGTGGCCTCGATGATGATGCGCAGACGACGCACCAGGATCGATGGGCTGCGGGCCTTGCTGAAGAAATCGACGGCGCCGCAATCGAGCGCCAGCGCCTCATTCTGCTCGCTGGCAAATGCCGTAAGGACGATCACGGGCAGCTCCAGCGCCATGGCCCGCATGCCGCGCAGCACGTCGATGCCCGACATCTCCGGCATTTGCCAATCGAGAAGAATGATGTCGCAGTTCCGATCGCTGCGAAGGTGCTCGAGCGCGCTGGCGCCGTCGCCGAACGAAATCACGTGAAAGCGCTGCTCCGTCAGATTGCGCTCGAGGGCCTCGCGATAGAGGACGTCGTCGTCGATCAGAACAATGCGTGGTGATGCGGGAGCCGGCTTTCCGGCTTTGCCGCCCGTGCCATGCCGCGTCGGCGCAGCGGCCGGTGAATTTCCCAAACGGCGCGTGCCCGGCCGCACCGCACCCCGAGACCCAGCGCTCTGAGCAACCGGCGAACTCATGGGATTGCAATCCGCCCGTGCCCAGAACCGGCTGTCGCAGGACTGACCGCGTGCATGGCGGGCCTGCAGCCGAAGTCGGCGGCGCAAACTTCACGGATGATACTCGTGCAATACATGACAGAACTCCGGCGCTGACTCCCATCGAAAGGGGCCGTCCCAATCGCGTCCTCCGATCTTATGTGGATTGGCTCCACCGCGGCGCAAGGCGCGCAGAGGCATCGAGGCAACTTACGCGAAGGTAAGGCCCCATCCGTCGCATCCCGCCCGGCGGGTGCAGAGCTCTTTGACCATAGACTGTGGCTGCGCCGCAATATTCCCAGCCGCTGATCCGCGCGGATCACGTCGACCGCTATCCGACCGCCTACCTGTCGCGCGAAAGGGATTCCCATGAGAAATTTGCCGATGGATGCCCGATGAACCGCTGGACCGGCCGCCGCTCGAGTGCGCGGATCGTCGCCGGGTCGACCCGCCCGGTCCGCGGCAGTCCGACATCCGATTGAAAGGCCAGAACCGCCCGGCGTGTCATCGGCCCTTCCTGACCGTCGACGCGATGATGGTAGTAGCCCCAGCGCGCCAGCATCGTCTGGGCGCGAGCGACATTCCGGCCGTCGACGGCGTTCGGGCGCGCCGATGCCGGTTCGCTGCCGGGATCGGGCCGGGTTGCGCCGAAGTTCGCCGGCGCCGGCGCCGAGCTCAACGCGCGGTCGGTGCCCGGCTGCCCGGCCGAAGCTTCGCCTGACGCTTGGGTGTCCGACCTGCGACGCGGCAGCGCGGCGCCGGGTGAACCGATCGCCGCTGCCGCGCCATTGGCAGGCCCAATGGCAGGCAAGGTCGCGCCCACCGGTAGCCCGGGCGTTTCGACCGGCTGGCTTCCGATCGCGGGCGCCAGCGCCGACGCCTGGACCGGTGCGTCATTGCCATGAAGCTCGAATGGACCGAGGTAGAGCAGGACGCCGATAATGACCAGGGCAACCAGGCCGAAGACGATTGCCGCGGCGCGCACGCGCTCTGGCGCCAAGGGCCGCGGCTTATCCGTCGCCACCAGCCCTTCGGGCCATGGATCGAACGAGGTCTTCAGGGGCGAGCCGACGTCGTGGTTCGGCGCACCCGTCTGGGCTATGCGCTCAAACTCCGCCTCGTTCCAGGCCGGAACCTCGCGGATCGTTGGACCGCGATCGGCGTCACCATCGGCGGTGATCGAGTCCTCGCTGACCGACGCTTCCGCGGCGAGCAGGTCCTCGCGCGGCTGGTCGGCATCAGCAGGAAGGTCGCTGCGGTCATCGTCAGGCTGGTCGCCATCGAGGCGCGGCGCAACCGTCGCGCCGAGTCCCGGCCGATCAGCCGGCTCCCGATCGGTCAGTTCCTCTTCCGGTTCATCGACAAGCCGTGGCACCTCCGGACCGAAATGGCCGGAGAAGGGCCCTGCGCCGGTTTCCGCCCCATCCAGCTCCGGCACGGCATCCTTGCCCGCGACTTTCGCACCGGTATGCGGATCGGCCAGATCATCGACGAGTTCGGCGCCGCAATGACGGCACGTGATCGCCTCCGCCGGGATCAGCTCGTCGCAAACCGGGCAATTCATTTGCGTATCGGTAGGCAATCGATGTGGCGGTCGCACGGCAGACTCCTTGTGCAGCCGATTGGCCGAGACATGTTTCGGCCGGGATTGCCAGCACTTGACGCGTTGGAGCGCCGCTCCCGGGGTGACGCGGAGACCCGTTTACCCTTTGAATATGGACGGTTCGCAACCTGTGCATATTCCCGTGTCGCCGCCTAATGAATGCAGGTCCCCGGCGCGAGTTCCCTTTGCCGTTGCGCTGCCCGCCGACGAATGTGTTGACGGTTCAAGATTGCCGACTGAAATTGCCAAAGATTGTCCTCACGGGTGGCATTGCCATGTACATCCTCTATGCACGGGCCGGTACGGGCTCGATCGCGCCGCACATCATTCTGGAGGAGATCGGAGCGCCGCACCGCGTTGAATGGGTGAGCCGCGAGGACGCAACTCGTCCGGACTATCTCAAGCTCAATCCAACCGGCAAGGTGCCCACTCTACGTCTGCCCGACGGCCGTCTCATATTCGAGTCGGCGGCCATGGTCATCCATCTCACGTCCACCCATCCGTCGGCGGGCCTCGCGCCGCCTGTCGGAACCTCGGACAGCGCCCTGTTCCTGCAATGGATGGTCTTTCTGTCCGCCAACGTCTACGAGACCATGTTGCGCATCTACTATCCCCATCGCTACTCGACCGGCGGCGAGGCCGACGCACCCTCGGTCAAGGCCAAGGCGATCGACGACGTCATGCGGCATTTCGGCGTCATCGAAGCCGACCTCTCGCCTTTCCTGATCGGGGCGCAGGTCAGTGCGGCTGATATCTATCTCTACATGCTCGCGACCTGGTGCCCGCCCTCGATCGAGGAAGTGTACCGCCGGTTTCCCAAGATCAAGGCGGCCTGCCTGGCGGTGGCGGCCCGTCCCTCGGTCGTCAAGATCATGGCGATGAACCACTGAAGACATCGCGGCGGAGTGCGGCTGACATGACCATCAGGATGTCCCTCAAGGAGGCGTATGAGCTGTGCCGAGCCGCGCTCCTCGCATCGGGAGCCAACGAATCCAATGCCGTGCCGGTCGCCAAATCCCTGGAGGACGCTGAAGCCGAGGGCATCCGCAATGTGGGCCTCGGCTACCTGTCGCACTATTGTGTCAACGCCGGAGTAAAAATGCATCGGCTGGCCGGAGTAAAAGTGCGTCACGGCTGATGGCAGGAAGGCCCCCCGCGGGGGGCCTTCCTGCGTCCTCGGTTATCCCTGTGGTGGGCTGTCGGGCAGGTTGGTGGCGCGGGCAGCGCGCTGGCGCCGCTTGCTCTGCTTGAGCCGGTAGCTGTCACCGTTCATCTCCAGGATGTGGACGTGGTGGGTCAGCCGGTCGAGCAGCGCGCCAGTCAGCCGCTCGGAGGCGAACACGCCGGTCCACTCGTCGAATGGCAGGTTGGAGGTGACGATGGTCGAGCCGCGCTCGTAGCGCTGGCTAAAGACCTCGAACAGCAGCTCGGCGCCGGTCTGGGAGAGCGGCACGTAGCCGAGTTCGTCGATTACCAGGAGCTTGTAGCCGGCAAGCTGGCGCTGCAGCCTCAGCAGCCGCTTCTCGTCGCGGGCCTCGAGCAGCTCGTTGACCAGGGCAGCCGCCGTGGTGAAGCCGACTGAGAGGCCCTTCTGGCAGGCCGCCAGCCCGAGGCCGAGCGCCACGTGGCTCTTGCCGGTGCCGCTGTTGCCGACCGCAATCACGTTCTCCCGACGGAGCACGTACTCCGAGCGGGCCAGCTCCAGCACCAATGTCTTGTTGAGCGAGGGCAGGGCCAGGAAGTCGAAGCTGTCGAGGCTTTTGACCGCCGGGAACCTGGCTTCCCTGATCCGCCGCTCGATCATGCGCCGTTCCC
>Ga0194121_10000344_pt1 | contig 82730 bp, 57 predicted proteins | sample TA2MahCa50mmetaG_FD_148609 | JGI IMG/M metagenome (GOLD analysis project Ga0194121, IMG submission 148609) | Freshwater microbial communities from Lake Tanganyika, Tanzania - TA2015020 Mahale Deep Cast 50m | ecosystem: Environmental > Aquatic > Freshwater > Lake | place: Tanzania: Lake... | reverse complement strand
GCCCGCGGAGCGCCCCTGCCAGCGCCGCGCCGCACTCCGGGCCGAGTGCGACGACCTGCTCCCGCGCTGCGTCCGGCAGCATCGCGCGCACATCGCCGACATCGGTGGCAATGACGGGCAGCGCGCTCGCCATGGCCTCGAGCAGCGCGATGGGCATCTGCTCGGTGTCGGAAGTGAGCGCGAACACGTCCATCGCCCGGTAGTGCGCTCGCGGGTCGGGCTGGTAGCCCACAAAGTGCACGCGTCCCGCAAGCTCCGCGTTCCGCGCAAGTGTCTCGAGCGTCGTGCGCTCCGGTCCGTCGCCCAAGAGCAGCGCGTGCACATCGTGGTAGCGCGCGCAGCTCGCCACCGCGCTCAATAGGCGCGACAGGTGCTTCTCCGGCCGCAGGTGCCCGACCGCTCCGACCACGAGCGCGTTCGGTGCGATGCCGAGGCTCGCGCGCAGGGCGGGCCCGCCGTCGCGCGGTGTGTAGCGTTCGAGCTCGATCCCATTGGGCACGAAGTGCAGCCGCGCTTGCGGGACATGCCAGTGCTCGCGCGCGATGCGCTGCAGGTTTGCGCTGATCACGAGCACATCGACATCTCCGCGCAGGCACGCGCGCCGCATCCAGCTGCGGCGGACCTTGAGTCCCTGCGCCTCGTCGGGCAGGAAGCCGTCCTCGTGGTGCAGCACGGGCACGCGGAGTGTGCGGGAGGCGATCACGCTGTCGATGGCGCCGAAGTTGTAGGTGAGCACGCGTTGCGGCGCGAGCTCGCGCAAGAGCGCGCGCATGCGCGGCACGGTCGCGAGTGTTCCGGCCTTCGGCGGCGGAACTGCGAAGCGCACATCGAGCTCGTTGGCAAGCAGATCACGCGCGTCCGTGCGGCCGTCCATGGCGACGATCGTGTGCCGCGCGCGAGCACCGAAGTGCGCCAAGAGCTTCACCGTGCGCACCTGCGGCCCCGCGGGTGCGAACGTCGAGAACACGTGCACGAGGTGCGGGGCGGACACGGCGTCAGGAACTCTTGCTCGGATCCTGCGTCGCCATCGGGCGCACGGCGAGCGCGAGGAAGCGCTCGCGCTCCTCGACAGGTTTCCAGCCGAGCAGCGTACGCGCGAGATCGCTCGCGACGCGCACGGTCAGCGCGCGGCTGGCGAGGTCGCGGTAGCTCGGGAACGCTGCGTCATGGCGGCGTCCGGCCTTCTTCACGAGCCACTTCCCGATTTCCATCGTCTGGCTGAGCGCGAGTCCGCGCGGGTGGAAGTGCAGTGCGCGCCCCGAGGCGCGGCGCAGCTCCTCGACCGTCTCCCGCGCCGTGAGCGGCACATTCGCGGCGAGGTTGAGCGCGCGCCCGTGCAGCTCCGGCCCGTCGTGCAGTGCGGCGAGCACCAGCGCTTCCGCGACATCGTCGACCCACACGAGCGGTAGCGGCGTCTCGCCATGCCCCCAGCCAACGCAGTGGTTGTCGCGCACCCACAGCCCGAGGCCGGAGTGCTGGAACGCCGTGCCGCGGCCGACGACGATTCCGGGCCGCAGGATCACGAGCGGCAAGGCGCGCGAGCGATGCAAGTCGAGCAGCGCCTGCTCGGTCGCGATCTTGCCGCGCGCGTAGAGCGAGCGCCCCTCGGGCTGCGGATCGCTCAGGGGCGAGTCGGTGCGCGCGTGCGGCTCCGTGCCGCCGAGGTACAGCGCCGCGATGGTCGAGACGAACAGGAAGCGCTCGACCCGGTGCGCCAAGCACTGCTCCGCAGTCGCCACGCTGCCGCGCACCATCGCTCGCTCGACTGCTTCCCACGAGCTTCCGTTGCCGGTCGCGAGCTGCATCACGCAGCGAGCGCCCGCGAGCGCGGGTCCGAACGAGCCTGGCTCCTCCAGACTGCCGCGCACGAGCCGCACGCGTCCGTCGCGCGCCGCGTCGAGCAGGAATGGCGGCAAGCTGTGCGCGCGTCGCACGACTGCCGTGACCGGCACGCCACGTTCGAGCAGCTTCGCGATCACGCGCTTGCCGATGAAGCCAGTGCCGCCGAGCAGCACGACCTCGCCCGTGCGCACGGGGCCGGGCTCGGGAAGCGCCGCCGCGCTCGGCGGATTCGGCTCGACCCAGCTCGTCGCGGCCTCGCACCAGCGCAGCACGCTCTCGCCCTTGCGCGCGTCGGCGGGCAGCTCGCCACGCTCGTGCAGCGCCGCGTGGAAGGCGCGAATCGAGCCGCGCATGCCCGCGAAGAACGCGTCCTCGCGCGGGCCGAGTCCGAGCGTGAGCCGCAGGTAGTTCGACAGGTTGCGGCGCGCGCTGGCGCGCAGCTCGCCGCCCCGCCGCCAGCCCGCGAGGAAGCTGTTGTAGAAGTCGAGGTAGAGCGTCTTCTCCTCGCCGCACACGAGGTTGTTCGCGAGGTCGGCCTCCAGCGCGCCGTCGCTGCCGAGCACTTCGACCGTGCTGCGCGTGAACGCTGCGCCGAAGTGCAAGTACAGCTCGAGAGTTCCGCGCTCGCCGCGGCCTGAGATCACCCAGCGCTCGTGAAAGGTCTGCCCGGGCTGCAGCTCGCGCGAGGCGAGCGCGCGCGAATGCACTTCGAGCGGCGCGCCGACGAGCTCGACGGCCTGCGCGAACGGATGCGATGCCTGCTCGAACACGATGTTGCGCGGCTCGCGAAACATCCAGTGCGAGACGTCGCCCGCGTCGAGCTGGCGCAGCGGCACGGACAGGCACATGCGCACATGCTCGATGCGTCCGATCTCGCCGCTTCGCACGCGCGCGAGCAGGCGCTCGAACGCGGGGTGGAACACCGCGTTGTGATTGACCGCGAGCGGCACGTTGCGCGCCTTGGCGAGCGCGCCGAGCTCGCGCGCTTCCTCGGAAGCGAGGGCGAGGGGCTTCTCCGCGAACACGCCGATGCGCCGGTGGAGCAACTCGCGCGCGACGGCGACATGCAGGTGCGGCGGCACGAGCACATGCGCGATGTCGACCTTGAGTGGCTCGAGCTCCGCGATCGCACCGACGGCTGCGGCGATCCCGTATCGACGCGCGGCCGACTGGGCCCGCGCGAGGTCGGCGTCGCACACCGCGACGACTTCGACGCCTCGCGTGGCGCGCAGGATCTCGAGGTGGAACTCCGCGATGAAGCCCGCGCCCACGATGGCGACGCGGGTCGGGCGGGGAGCTTGAGGGGACGTCACGGTGGCGAGTGGGCGGCGGGCGGGCGCGCCGCGCGCATCCTAGGGACGGGCGGGTGCGCGAGTCAGCCTCGCGTGGGGATCCCTGTATCGGCCGCCGCCGCGCGCGGACCGTGCTTGGGAAAGTCCTTCCCGCGAGCCAGACAGTCGAGGCCTGGATTCCGCGCTGTGGTCGAGGTCCCGCAGCCGCGACTCCGAAACATGAGGCATCTCCTCCTTCTCGGGCCCGGCAGCCTGTCACAGGGCTGTTCGGGCCCACTTGCTTGCTTGGACTTGGCTCCCGGGGTTGGCTAGACTCCTGTGCTTTCCAAGACGAACGCGGCCCTTCTCGGCGGGGTCCGCGAGGTTGTCGCGGAGGAGCGCAGCGTCTGCATCGAGATGTCAGGGCCAGCCAGCACTCGGGGGGCCGTTGCTTTTCCGCGCGCGGCCCCGTGGCCCCGAGGGAGGCGGCGCGCCGCTCAAGCCAGCCCACCGCCCCTCCGCCATGGTCCAAGAACTGCCGCTCGGCCTGACATTCGATGATGTCCTGCTCCAGCCGTGTCACTCCGATGTCATCCCCCGCGAGGTGGATGTCTCCACGCGCTTCTCGCGGCAGGTGACCCTCAAGGCGCCGCTGGCCTCGGCCGCCATGGATACGGTCACGGAGGCTGGGCTCGCGATCGCGCTCGCGCGCGAGGGCGGCATCGGCATCATCCACCGCAACTTCTCGGTCGAGCAGCACATCGCGCAGGTCGATCAGGTCAAGCGCTCGGCCAACGGCGTGATCCTCGACCCCGTCACGCTCCCGCCGACCGCCTCGCTGCGTCAGGCGCGCGAGCTGATGGCGCGCAACAAGGTCAACGGCCTGCCGATCGTCGAGGGCGAGACCGTGGTCGGCATCCTCACGAGCCGCGACTGCCGCTTCGACACATCGGATGACACGCCGGTGGCGCAGATGATGACCTCCAAGGGGCTCGTCACGGCGCCCGAGGGAACATCGCTCGAGAAGGCGCGCGACCTGCTGCACCGCCACAAGGTCGAGAAGCTCCTGATCGTCGACGGCGCGATGCGGCTCAAGGGCCTCATCACGATGAAGGACCTCAAGCAGCTGGTCGAGTTCCCGCATTCGTGCCGTGACGAGCGCGGTCGTCTGCGCGTCGGCGCCGCGGTCGGCGTGCACGACTACGAGCGCGCCGAGGGCCTGGTGCAGGCCGGCGTCGATGTGATCGTGGTCGACACCGCGCACGGCCACTCGACGAACGTGATCAACACCGTCAAGGAGCTCAAGCGTCGCCTCGATGTCGATGTGGTCGCCGGCAATGTCGCGACCGCCGAAGCGACGCGCGCGCTGATCGAGGCCGGCGCGGACGCGGTCAAGGTCGGAATCGGTCCCGGCTCGATCTGCACCACGCGCGTGGTCGCCGGTGTCGGCGTACCCCAGCTCACGGCCGTGCTCGACTGTGTCGGCGCCGCCGCGGCGAGCGGCGTGCCGATCATCGCCGACGGGGGCATTCGCCTCTCGGGCGACATCGTCAAGGCGCTCGCCGCCGGCGCGTCCTGCGTGATGCTCGGCAGCCTGTTCGCCGGCCTCGAGGAGAGCCCGGGCGAGACGATCTTGTTCAAGGGTCGCTCGTTCAAGGCCGTGCGCGGCATGGGTTCCGTCGGAGCGATGATGGCCGGCGGCAAGTCGCGCTATCGGCAGGACGACGTCAAGGACGCGGACAAGCTCGTGCCCGAGGGCATCGAAGGCATGGTGCCCTACCGCGGTCGCCTGTCGAGCTTCGTGTACCAGCTCGTCGGCGGCGTCCGCAGCGGCATGGGCTATCTCGGCGCGCGCACCATCGCCGAGTTGCCCCAGCGCGCACGCTTCGTGCGCATCACGGCCGCGGGGGTCAAGGAAAGCCACCCGCACGATGTCGCGATCACCAAGGAATCCACCAACTACTTCGTCTCGCACGAATGAACGCCAAGCCCAAGGGTGTACTGGTCGTCGACCTCGGAGCGCAGTACGCGCAGCTGATCGCCCGTCGCGTGCGCGAGGCCGGCAGCTACTGCGAAATCGCGCCGCCGCGGCGCGCGCTCGAGGCCGCACGGGCGATGAATCTAGGCGCGGTGATCCTCTCCGGCGGTCCCGCGTCGGTGTACGCAACCGACGCTCCCGAAGTTCCGCGCGGCCTGCTCGAGCTTGGCGTGCCGGTGCTCGGCATCTGCTATGGCATGCAGTGGATCGCGCGCGAACTCGGCGGCGAAGTCACGCGCGCCGACAAGCGCGAGTTCGGTCGCCAGTCCGTCGAGGTCGCGGCGGGATCCGAGATCTTCGAGGGCATCGCGGGCCACACCGTGGTCTGGATGAGCCACGGCGATTCCGTCACGCGCCTGCCCGCGGGCTTCCGCACCTACGCGCAGACCGACAGCTGTCCTGTCGCCGCCATGGGAGATGCTGTGCGCGGCTTCTTCGGAGTGCAGTTCCACCCCGAGGTCACGCATTCCGTGCGCGGGCGCGAGGTGATCGAGAACTTCCTCTCGCGCGTGGCGAAGCTGCCGGGCGACTGGCGCCCCGAGGGCATCGTCGAGCGCGAGATCGCGCATGTGCGCGGGCTCGTCGGCTCGGATGGCGAAGTCGTGCTCGGCCTCTCGGGCGGCGTCGACAGCTCGGTTGCCGCGATGATCCTACAGAAGGCCATCGGGCCGCGCCTGCACTGCATCTTCGTGGACAATGGCTTGCTCCGCAAAGGCGAGCGCGAGGTCGTCGAGTCGCAGTTCCGCGACCAGTTCGGGATCGACCTCACCGTGGTCGACGCGACCGAGCGTTTCTTGAAGAGCCTCGAAGGCGTGACGGATCCCGAGGCCAAGCGCAAGCTGATCGGCCGCGACTTCGTCGATGTCTTCAAGCTCGAGGCCAAGCGCTTCAGTCGCGCGCACTTTCTCGCTCAGGGCACGCTGTATCCCGACATCATCGAGTCGATCAATGTGCACGGCGGCAACACGGCCGTGATCAAGAGCCACCACAATGTCGGTGGACTGCCGAAGGACCTGAACATGACGCTGGTCGAGCCGCTGCGCGAGCTCTTCAAGGACGAGGTGCGCGCCATCGGCCGCTATCTCGGGCTCGACGCGCGCATCGTCGATCGCCAGCCCTTCCCCGGACCGGGCCTCGCCGTACGCTGCCTCGGCGATCTCACGCGCGAGCGCCTCGAGACCCTGCGCGAGGCCGACGCCATCGTCACCTCGGAAGTCGAGGCCGCCGGCCTTCACAAGGGCCTGTGGCAGTACTTCGCCGTGCTGCTGCCGGTGCGCTCCGTCGGCGTGATGGGGGACGCGCGCACCTACGAGGAAGCCTGCGCGATCCGCGCCGTCGAATCCACCGACGCCATGACCGCCGACTGGGCCCACCTGCCCTACGACCTGCTCGGCAAGATCTCCAACCGCATCATCAACGAGGTGCGCGGCATCAACCGCGTCGTCCTCGACATCAGCTCCAAGCCACCCGCCACGATCGAGTGGGAGTGAGCCGCGCGCGGCGCCGCACATCTCCACTCGCTCCGCCCGCAAACAACGGGGCCGGTCCTTCGACCCAGGCGACCGGCTCCGCGTTCGTCTTGCCCTGGCCGCTGGCTTGTTTCTCCTGCGACCAGAAGAAGCTCGGGAGACGCAGCGGCGTCTCCCGAGAAGGCCCCCCCCAGGCGTTGCGTCAGCGACGCACGGCTGAGGTGGTATCGCGACCGGCCGCTAGCTTACGGACCGACGGTGAGTTCGATTCCGTTCGAGAGGTTGGTGGTCTTCGGGGCCGGCGGGTCGCGGTACCACGCTTGCGAATAAATCTTTTGTCCCACCGAGAGCGGCATGCCGAGCGCGGTGGGGTTGGCGACGAAGAACGCGTGGAAGTCGGCCGACAGACTGCCGTTGCACAGGCCCGCCGAGCCTCCCGAGTTCTGGGCGGGAAGGCGCTGGGTGGGAGCGCGCACGCACAGGTAGCTCGAGCTCGTGGTGCTCCACGGCGTGAGCACGAAACCGGTGTTGTTGATGCCGTAGAACAGCAGACCTTGCTTCTGGCCCTCGACATTGCTCACGCTCACGATCGCCGTGCCCGCCAAGCTCACCTTCGGCTGGTTGGCGGCCGCGATCGACGGCACGCAGCCGTTGGTCGAGGTGCCCGCGGTGCAGTAGGTCACCGGCGGCGGCGCGTAGAAGCAGTCGTAGACGACCGCGCCGTTCCAGACCTTGTTGTTGTTGGGCGTGCCGCTGAACGGCACATTGAGCGTCTTGCCCGCCGTGATGATCACGTTGGCGTCCGCATAGGTCTGGGTGGTGCCGAAGCCCGAGTACTTGTGGCCGACGGAGCCCTGCATGACGACGGCGACGCCCGAGACGCCCTGCGGCAGAGGGAAGTCGGGGAACTCGACCAGCGAGGGCTGGTTGGCGCCCGCGCTCGAGCCGCTGCCGGTGGCGCGCAGAGTCCACGCGCCGGCATTGGTCTCGAAGCCGATGAAGCTGCCCGAGCGGGTGTAGATCAGCATCGAGAACGGCTGGCCGAAGACGGCCGAGCAGTGCGTCTGCATCTGCGCCACGGTGATGCCGCCCGGCTTGATCACATTCATGTCAAAGAACATCTGGTTGCCCGTGACCAGGCCGCCGGTGCCGGTGAACAGGGTCGCGAGCCGCGGCCCATTGCAGGTCGACGGAGGCGCTCCTAGGTCGTTGAAGGTGAACATGGGCGAGAAGGGGCCGACGCCGGCCGTGTTCTTCGCGCGCACCGCCCAGTTGTGAGCGCCGATGGTCGAGGTGTAGACGAAGCTCAAGCCCGTCGCGACCGGGTAGACGAAGCCGTCGACATCGACGTCGTAGCCCGTGGCGCCCGGAACCGCGGTCCAAGCGAGCGTCACCTGTGGACCGTACAGCGACTGGCCGTTGGAAGGCGTGAGGAGCGTCGGCACATAGGTCGGAGGCGGCACCGGCGGCGGCGTGCCGAAGCAGATGTCCCACGAGGCGAGGGCACCAGTATCCTGCGCGAACCAGTCGTAGATCGTGAGCGTCCAGTCGCCCGCGGCCGGTGCGACTTGCGACAGCGGTGTGTTGGTGACACCGCTCGTGCCCGAGGGCCAATTGCCATAGACCTGCGAGATCTGACCCGGAGGCAGCGCGCCCGCCGTGCATACGCCCGGGGCCTGATAGAGCTCGAAGCTCGTGATGCTGTAGTCGCCGAAAAAGTCGCAAGCAGCGCCGGCTTGGTTGAGCAGGTTGATGCGTGCACCCGAGGGAGTCGTGAGCACGAAGTGGATGTCGCCAGCCCATGTGTGCGACATACTGTTCAACTTGATCTCCGTCACGCATGTCGCACCCGCGGGGATCGCGCTGACATTGAGCATCGACGAGAAGGCAAACGGAGGGAATGTGCCGGGGTAGGTGCCGCCGCCCCCGGTACCGGATGTAGGCACGAGACCGCCTGAACCGCCGGTGCTGCAGGGGGCGATGGTTTGGGCGGAAGCCTCGCTGGCTCCGAAGGCGAGCAACGAGGCGCCGAGGACGCCGAGTGAGAGGTTGCGCATGGTCGAGAGGCTCCTGCTCCTGAGATCGCAAGGGGGAATGCGGCAATGACTCGCAGAGGACGAGACGAGAGCCGCGTGCACTTTTTCCAAGGCTAGCCGGATTCCTGACGGAGCGGGGGTTGTCATGGCGATTTCCCGTAGTCCGAGGCCGGGGCCGCTCCTGTCTAGGGGGAGTCCTTGGGTAGACCGGCGTGAGCGAGCGAGCCGTTGGGGCGGCTTCCGAGCGGCTTTTCGCACCGGAGCCCCGTCACCTTTGACCTCGACCGCTACCAAGGGATCGGGGCCGGCCGCCTGAGAAAGGCGACCGGCCCCGCATCATCCAAACCTGTCAGCGTGATCCGTCTGGGGTGCTCGACAGGTCCACCAAGGTCAGGGAACGACGGTGAGTTCGATCGCGTTCGAGAGGTTGGTGGTCTTCACGGCCGGCGGGTCGCGGTACCACGACTGCGCGAAGAACTTGTTGCCCGCCACCAGCGGCAGTCCGAGGGAGGTCGGGTTGGCAACGAAGAACGCGTGCAGGTCGGTGCTGATGGAGCCGTCGCACTGGCCCACCGTGCCACCCGTCGTCGAGGTGGGCAGGCGCTGGGTCGGGGCCTTGACGCACAGGAAGCTCGAGCTGCCCGAGGCCCACGGCGACGGGACGAAGCCCGAGTTGTTGATGCCGTAGAAGATCAGGCCTTGCTTCTGGCCTTCCAGGCCGGAGACGGTCAGCGTGCACGTGCCGCCGAGCGTGACCTTGGGCTGGTTCGCCGCGCTGATCGCGGGCGTACAGCCGTTGGTCGAGGTACCAGCCGTGCAGTAGCTGATGACCGGCGGTGCAACATTGCAGTTGTAGATCACGGTGCCGTTCCACACGCGCGGCGAAAAGGGCGTGCTGATGAACAGCGTGGCTTGGCTCTTGCCGAGCGAGATCGACATGTCGGCGTTGGTGTAGAGCTGGTTGCCGCCGTTGCCGTTGGTGTAGCTGTGTCCGGCGCCGATGATGCGCACGGCAAAGCCCGTGGTTCCGGTCGGAATCGCGAAGTCGGGGAAGTCGGCCAGCGAGCCACCCGGCTGGTTGTTGCCGATCGAAGCGCCGCCGCCCGTCGCTGTGAGCGTCCACGCACTGGCCACCAGTTCGGAGCCCACATAGGTGCCCGTCTTGGTGTAGATCTCAAGCGTGAAGCTTGTGCCAGCGACAGCGTTGGCGTTGGTCGTCAGTTGCGACACGGTGATGCCCGCGGGGTTCGTCACGTTGATGTCGAAGAACACGGCGCTGCCCGTGCCGAGGCCGTTGCCGCCCGTGAACGGAACCGTCGTGAGAGTCGAGCCGTTGCAGGGGGTCGGAGCCGCGCCTAGGTCGGTGAATATGCGCGAGGCCGCGAAGGGGCCGACGACCGTGTTGGTCAGCCACTTGGCGCGAACCGTCCACGTATGCACGCCCGGCGTGGACGTGAAGACGAACGGCGAGGCGGTCACGGCGGTGACCGTGCCGTCGACGTCGACGTCGTATCCCGAGGCACCGTTGACGGCCGTCCACGTCAGGTTGACGCTCGGGCCGAACACCGCGCCGTTCGCGGCCGGAGTGCCGAGCGTGGGCGCGGTCAGACCGATGTCGTTGAAGGTGCGCGCAACGGCCCACGGACCGGCGCCGGCGGAGTTCACACCGCGCGCCGTCCACGTGTGCGCGCCGAGCGTGGACTGGAACACGTAGCTGGTGCCGACTGCGGGGAACACCGTGCCGTCGATGTCGACCTCGTAGCTCGCGGCGCCGAGGACGGTGCCCCAGGTCAGGCTGACGAACAGGCCGGTGACATTGGCGTTATTGGCGGGCGCCGTCAGCGCCGGAGCGACCGCGGGCGGCGGGACCGGCGGCGGCGTGCCGAAGCAGATGTCCCAAGAGGTCAGGTTGCCGGCGTCGGCGACAATCCAGTCCCAGATCGTGAGAGTCCAGTTGCCGGTCGCGGCGGCCACGCCCGAGAGCGCGACATTCTCGATGGAGAAGTTGCCGTGCGTCCACGTGCCGAAGTTCTGGGAGAATGTCGACGACGGATAGGTGGGCGGGGTACCCGCCGCCGTCGGAAGGGGCTGGCCCTGCTCGACGCTGTTCACCACATAGTCGCCGTTCCAGTCGTTGCTGCCGCCCTGACGGTTGAACAGGTTGATCTTCTGGCCCGAGGGGCTCTCCAGCACATACTGGACGTCGCCGGTGAACGTGTGGGTCATGCCGTTGAGCTTGACCTCGGTGACGACCGTCGCGCCCGGCGGCAGCGAGGTCACATTGAGCGTCGAGGAGAAGGGGAAGCTCGGTTGGACCGTTTGGTAGGTGCCGTTGCCGGTCCCCGAGGCGGGGAACGCGCCGCCGGCGCCGCCGCTGGTGCAACCGATGGTCTGGGCCGAGGCCTCGACCGACATGACCGCGATCGCAGCCGCGGTGGCAAGCGAAAGAGTGAAGGTACGCATGGTGAAGGGGCTCCTGAAGATAGACACGGAAGAGGCTGGGACTGTCCGAGGGCCTGACTGCTGCGGCCGCACCGGCACGCGGGTGTCGCGCCGCGCGTCAGTCCCTAGTTACTGCCGATGCTACCCCGAGATTCGCGCGTTCGGGGAGTGCCCAGACTCCGTTTTTGAGACACGCTCGGGCGAAGAGGTGGGGGGCAGTAGGCGAAGAGCTGGGCGATGGCCGGGCCGGCGCCCCCTCCTGCTAGGCTTTCGGGCACTTCGAACGCCTCGGCCCCGCCGACCCTGCTCAACCTCCAAAACCCCCGCCCCGGAGCGCCCCATGCGCCTTCGCGCCCTCTGCGTGCTCGCCTGCCTGCCCCTGTGTGCTTCGTTCCCCGCCGCCCAGACCTTCGCCTTCCGGGCCGACAAGGGGGCGAGCGTGGAGAAGCGCTTTGCCATGGACCTCTCCATGGACCTGGACGAGTTTTCCATGTCGGTCGGCGACGAAGAGCTGCCCGATGAGCACATCGGCAGCCTCGAAATGTCGATCCAGCAGGAGTCGCGTCTGGTTTTCGAAGACACCTACCCGCAGGGCGCCGAGGGACGGCCGGCGCTCCTGCACCGCAAGTTCGTCGCACTCGCCAACGAGGAGCGTCAGACGATGGGCGGCTTGGTCGATGACGAGAGCGAGTCGTCGGGCGAGACCACGAGCGAGACGAGCGAGCTCGAGGGCCGCACGGTGGCGTTCCGCTGGAACGCCGAGGAGGACAAGTTCGATCTGAGCTACGAGGGCGAGAGCGAGGGCGCCGACGAAGCGCTGCTCGAAGGGCTGATCGAGGATTGCGACCTGCGCGGCGTCTTGCCCGCGGTCGAGGTCGGCGAGGGCGACACATGGGATCTCGACGCGCAGGTGTTCGACTTGCTGACGGGCCCCGGTGGTGATGTCGCGCTCGAGGATCCAACGGACGAAGACGACAGCGACGACGACCTCGACGAGCAGTTCCGCGAGAACATCGAAGGCGACTTGAAGGCGACCTTCGCCGGCCTGCGCGAAGTCGAGGGCGCCAAGCTCGCGGTGATCGAGCTCCGCGGCTCGGCCAAGACGCACGCCGAGCAGGACGCGAGCGAAGGCGAAGGCCACGGCGGCACGCGCAGCCTCGCGCTCGAGTTTTCCCAGATCGAGGGCGAAGTGCTGTGGGACCTCGAGCTCGGCCGCGCGGTGTCGTACTCGCTCTCCGGCAATGTGCAGGCGCGCATCGTGGAAGACTCGACGCTCGAGTTCGATGGCCAGTCGATCGAGATGAGCCAGCGCATGACGCTCGTCGGCAAGCTCTCGGCCACGGGCACATTCGCCGCGGCCGAGTGAATTCGGAGTGTCGGCGAGCGTCGCGGGCGCAACCGAGGCGCTCACGCGCGGGCCGGTCAAGGGGTGCGTGCGTCGGCGCACTCGGTGCGAGCGCGCCCTAGCGTCGGTTCAGCGCGCGCGTGACGAGCGGGCCGATCACGCCGCCGATCACGAGCATCACGCCGACCAGGATCGCGACGCGCAGGAGTGCGCGTTCGCCGCGCGGAAATGTCGTGGCGAACAGCCCCAAGCCGGCCGCGCCGAACATGACGAGGCCGAGCAGGAGCACCCAGCTCTGGCTGAAGAACAGCCGCAGGTCGCGCACGGCGTGGATCCCATCGTCGTCGAGCTTCCAGCCGTTGGGCAACGCCTCGCGCAGCTCGGCGGGTGTCGGCGGACGGCCGCCGCGTCCGACCTTCGAGAGATCGACGAGTCGATCGACGCGCACGCGTTGCTCGCTCATGGCCGTTGCTCCTGCACGAGGCGCACGAGGGTAACGCGCGCGGAGCGCTTGTGCCCGCGGCCACCAAGGAGAGCGCGGGGCAGCGTCGAGCCGGCCTTCGATCGCGCGCAGCTTGCTCGCGCCGCCGCTCACGCTACCGTTCTTGGCATGGCATGCATGCTCGACGCAGCGGAGCCGGTCTCCGCGGACTGGACATTTCTCGGGTACATGGTCGCGATCGTGGGCTGCGTGCTGCTCGCCAACGGCGTCCTGTTCCGCAATCCGCGCGCGCTCGTGGCCGAGCGTCTCGGGCGCGGGCCCCAGCCGCTGCGGCGGGTGCGCGACTTCGTGTTCCACCGCGTGCAGGTCGGCTTGGGGTTCTCCTACCTCGTCGCGGCCTTCGCCAGCCTGCTGTATGGACGGCTCGAGCCCGAGGCGCTGCCCGGCGGCAGCGCCATGGCGTGGGTCGGGCTCGTGCTCGTCGCCACGGGGGCGTTCGAGGTCGCGGGTTGGCTGTGGTCCGCGCACTCGCTGCGCGTGCATGTGCGCGCAGTCCTGCGCGAGTCGCCGCCCGATTTCGAGACCGACCCGACGCTCGCCCGCGAGATCGGCGAGCTGTTCGGCGTCGATACTCGCGCGGACGAGACGGTGCAGTCGTACGCGGCGCGGCTGCGTCAGTCGCTCGGTCTCACGACGCTCGTGCGTCAGGTGGGCGGCGCGCGGGCGGGAGGTGTGGAGCGCGGCGTGACGGGGTTCGGCGACGAGGGCGACGACGAGAGCTGACGCACGAGCGGTGCCGCGATTTTGGCGCGAGGCGCGACCAGCGCGGTTCTCGCGCGACGAAGCTCGTGTGCAAGTTCGTGCCAGGGTTTCGGTCTTCGGTCGAGCGCTGATCGATGTGCTCTATCCGCCGCTGTGCTGGCTGTGCGGGTGCGACGCCGCCAGCGCAGGCGACGGGCACGCGAGTGGTTGCGTGGAGCACGCCTTGCCCGACGGGCCACCCGGCGTCCGCTGTCCCATCTGTGCGGGAGCCATGGCGGCGGCGCTGGAGCGTGCCGAGCGCTGCGCGAGTTGTCGGAGGGAGAGCTTCGGCATCGAGCGGCTGGTGGTGCTCGGTGATTACCGGCGGCAAGCGCAGGTGCGCGAGTGGGTGCTCGCCTTCAAGCACGGCGGCCGAGCGGAGCTGGCGCGGCCGCTGGCGGCGGCGCTCGCACGGCGCGTGCGCGCGAGCGTCGCACAGGTCGCGGCCAAAAACGTGCTCGTTCCCGTGCCGCTGCATCCGTGGCGGCGCCTCGAACGCGGGTACGATCAGGCCGCGCGACTTGGAAGCGAACTGTGCGATGCGCTCGGTTGGCCGTTGGCGCGCGCCCTCGTTCGCACGCGTCCGACGGTCGTGCAGGGCACGGCCGGAGCGACATCGCGTGCGGCCAATGTGCGCGGGGCCTTCGGGCCAGCGCGCTGGCGTCCACTGGCGCGGCGCGCGGTGGCCGAGGCGGAGCGCGTGTGGATCGTCGATGATGTCGTGACGAGCGGTGCGACCTTGCGCGAGTGCGCGCGCGCGCTGCGACGCATGGGGGCGCGCCGCGTGTCCGCGCTGGCGCTCGCGCGCGCGACGCCGCATTCGGGCTCCGGCGCGGCGCGTGAGGACGAGCTCGAAGCGGACACGACGCTGGCGCGTGGCAGCGCCCCTGCGCTCCAAAGCGCTGCCGTCGACGCGCGTCGGTTAGGCTGTGCGCCATGAGCTCCGCGGCCGCTCCCGACAGCCTGCCCGACAGCCTATTCGTCGAACCGTTCTCCGGCATGGCGGGGGACATGCTGCTCGGCGCCTTGCTCGACCTCGGCGACCCGCGCTTCACGCTGGAGCACCTTTGCGCGCTGGCCGCGGACCTCGTGCCGGGAGAGGCGCAGCTGTCCGCGCAGAAGGTGTGGCGCGGCTCGCTGTCAGGGCTCGCTCTCGATGTGCGCACCCCCGAGCGGGGAGAGCTGCCGCACCGCGGGATCGCCGACCTCGAGGCGCTGCTCTCGCGCTCCACCCTGCTGTCGTCGAGCGCGAAGGAGCGGGCGCGCGCGGTGCTGTGGCGCATCGCGGTTGCGGAGGGGCGTGTCCACGGATGCGCACCGGAGGAGATTCACTTTCACGAGATCGGCGCGGTCGACACGCTCGTCGATGTGTGCGGTGCGGTGCATGCGCTCGAGCGCCTCGGCGTGCGCAAGGTGTTCGCGTCGGCGCCGCTCGTCGGCTCCGGCACCGTGCGCTGCGCCCACGGCGACATGCCGGTGCCCGTGCCTGCGGTGGCGGAGTTGTTGCGCGGTCGCCCGCATCACATCGGCGGCGGCGGCGAGCGCCTGACGCCGACGGGCGCGGCGCTGCTCGTCGAGCTCGTCCCTGAGTTTGGCGAGCCGGGCGCGTTCGTAGCGAGCGCGATCGGCTACGGCGCGGGGCAGCGCGACCCGCGCGAGGGACCGCCCAACATCTTGCGCGTGCAGCTCGGTCGCGCCGGATCTTTGGCACCGCGACCGGAAGTGTGGACGCTGGAGTGCAACCTCGACGACATGACCGGCGAGGAACTCGGCTTTCTCGTGCAGGAGCTGCGCGCGAAGGGTGCGCTCGAAGTCTGGACGAGCGCGGTCGCGATGAAGAAGGACCGGCCGGGCGTGATCGTCGCGGCGCTCGCCCGAGCGAGCTCGCGCGCGGCGCTCGAGACGGTGCTGTTCGACCACTCGACGGCGCTCGGCCTGCGCTGGACGCGCAGCGAGCGCACCGAGTGCGAGCGCGTCGACCTCGAGGTGCGCGTGGGGGAGTTCCGAGTGCGAGGCCAGCGACGGCTGCGACCCGGAGCCGATCCCCGCTCGCTCGACGCGCGCGACATCGCGTTCGAGTACGACGACCTCGCCGCGTTGGCTCGCGCCCGCGGTCTCGCGCTGCGCGCGGCCGAGCAGCTCGCCCGCGAGGCGTTTGCGCTCACGCGCTCGCAGGTGTAGCCGCGAAGGGGCGCCGTGGTTGCGCTCTGCACATGTCTCCACGCGCGCGTCGGACCGCCGCACGGACACGCCAGCGCGCAGCGGGCGGGTTGGGCGTGCGCTCGTTGCGGTTCGCGGCGCCCGGACGAGCGCAGGCGAGGAACCACTCGGGACGACCCCACTGCGCTCGGAATCGACCTGGAGGTAAAGCTCTCGCCCTCGAGGGCCCGTCCCTGCGTCTTGGGATCGTCGAGCTTGCGCACCACGCGGTTGCCTTCGCCGATCAGCGGCACGATCGGCTGGCGCGGGCGTTCCGAGAGCTCGAAGCTCATGCGGGTGACTTCGTCGCCCGAGCGCACGAGGTGCGCCGTGGCTCCGTTGACGCAGGTGCAGCCTGAGCCGCGCTGGCCGGGGATCGCGTGGGTCTCGAGCCGCGCGCCGTCGGTGTTGTCGACGATCAGCACCTCCTCGAACGGCAGCAAGCCCGCCGCTTCCAGCAGGTCGCGGTCGCTGGTGATCGAGCCCATGTAGTCGCGGCGCGCTCCGGTGACGGTGGCCTCGTGGAGCTGCGAGCGGAGCAAGCGGCGCATGGGCGGCGGAGAGGGATGCGATCGACGGCCGAGTCGGCCGTGCTAGCGACCGGAGTAGCTCCGCAGGCCCCTCGAGAGCCGGTCGAGGGCGTCCGCGAGGATCCCCGGGGGCGTGCCGTAGCCCAGCCGCACATGGCCGGGGGCGTCGAAGTGCTCGCCCGCCACGACGCCGAGCCCTTCCGCCGCCGCGAGGTGCCGTGCGAAGGCGAGGGTGCCGTCGACGCCGCGGACACGGGCGCAGGCGACGATGCCGTGCTCGGGCACGAGGGCCTCGAAGCGGGGCTCGGAGGCGAGCCAGCGTTCGAGCACCGGGCGGCTGTGTGCCAGCACGCTTCGATAGGGTGCGAGCAGGGCGTCGCGCTGGCGCAGGGCGCTGTGCGCGGCCCGCAGGCTGGAGGTCGGCAGGTCGACATACTGCAGGAAGCTGGCGTCCTCGACGGCCTCGCGTTCGCGCGCGGCGGCCTCGCCGAGGACCGCCCACCCGACGCGCAGGGCGCCGAGCCCGTAGGCCTTGGTCAAGCTGCCGAGCGAGATGCCGTGCCGCAGGTCGCGGGCCGCGTGGAACGCCGCCGCGTCGGGCACGAACTCCTCGTAGATCTCGTTGCAGACCAGATAGCCGCCCCGGCGCGCGGCCAGCTCGGCGAGCGTCGCGAGATCGGCGGGGGAGGTGCGCACGCCGCTGGGGTTGTGGGGGCTCGAGAGGAACACATGGCCTCGCTCGGGCCCCTCGAGGGCGGCCTCGACCGCGGCGGGGTCGAGGCGCCAGCGCTGTTCGAGGCTGCGCCGGACAAGGACGACTGTCGCGCCCTCCCGGCGCGGCAGCACGCGCAGCGGCTCGTAGGAGGGAACCTCGACCGCCACCCGGTTGCCGGGGCCGAACAGCGCGGCGGCGACGACGCTCATCGCGCCGGTCGCGCCCGGCGCAAGGAACACTTGCTCGGGGCGCACGCCGAAGCGCTGCGCGAGCAGGGCGGCGAGTTCGGGCAGCGCGCGGGCTCCGCCCCACTCGAGGTCGAGCCCCGAAATCTCGGCGAAGTGCGCTCGATCGGCAGCTGCCATGCCCGACTGCGTGAGGCTCGCGGCGTGAGCCAGCGCGTCCGTGCGCGCGAAACGCATGTACGGGAAGCCGGGGCGGTGCACGGGCGTGAAGTCGCTCAACGCAGCGGACGCGGGGTCGGGAAAGGTGGAGAAAAGTCCGAGCGAGCGCTGTGGAACAGGCCTAGGGCGATGGCTAGGATCGCGCTCGTTCTAGCACATTCGCCGCGCTCGCGGAGGTTGCTGGAGCACGGGAGCCCGAGCGCTGCGCGCGCCGTGTCGCGAAGGATCCCGCCGCTGTTTGAGAGGCTCTCCCGCGCGGGGAGTCGGGCCTTCGAAGCACACTGGGATTGGCACCACATGAAGATTCACGGATCGCAGGTCCGAGGCTGGACCTCGTCGTTCTCGTTCGTCCTCTGCGCCACGGGCCTCGCGCTCGCGCAGCAGGGTTCCCCGCTCCCCACACCTACGAACACCGCTGGCGCGGACGCGAATCATGCTGGCGCCACCGCTACAGGCGCGACGAAGCCCTCGATCGGCGCAGGTCTTGTCGCCACCACGCAGGAGGCGCCGAAGTTCCTGCGCTATGTGCGCGCGGCGAGCGGCGGCGCGAAGGTGCGCAACATCTATGACGCGCAGGGCGTCGCGATCGCGGATGTGGAAGCGGGCACCGTGCTCGCGGTGCACGGCGAGCGCGCGGGCTGGCTCGAGGTCGAGTCGCCGGCGGGCTTCTCCGTGTGGGTCTACGGCGAGTACCTGACCCCGACCACCGAGTCGGGCGTGCTGTCGGTCTCCGGCAACGATGTGCGCATGCGTCCGCTCCCGTCGTCGGGCGCGGAGAGCCTGCCGCTGCGCCAGCTGCTGCAGAAGGGCCAGCGGCTGCGCATGCTCGGGCGCAAGGACCTCGCCAAGCCGCTCGCCGAAGACTGGGTCAATGTCGGCTCGCCCGTCGGCTCGCGCGGCTGGGTGGCGACGACGCAAACCGAAGCTCTGCCCGCCGATCAGGACGGTGCGACCCTGTGGGGCACGGCCGTGGGTGAAGCGCGCAAGCCGCTCACCGGCACGCCGATCACGAGTGCGGCCGTTGCGGGCGGTGCCGAAGCCGCGACGGGCGGGTCGAACGCGAGCGTGACCACGGACTCGAAGAAGATCAGCGCCGCGCTCGGCGACGCCGACAAGCAGCTCGCCGCCGCGCGCTCGACGCAGGAGCAGGGCGGCAGTGCCGACTACGACGCGGTCAAGGCCGCCTACGAGGCGGTGCTCGCGCTGGGCCCGGGCGAGGCGACGACGAAGCTCGTCAAGGATCGCATCGAGCTCTGCTCGGCCTACGCCGACGGCGCCAACCTCAGCGCGGAACTCGAGCGCCAGAAGCAGTCGATCGACGCCGCGCTGAGCAAGCGCCGAGACGAGATGGCTCGCGCCGCGCGCCGCCAGCCATTCGACGGTCGCTTCGACGGCCGCGGCCGCATCGAGAAGGCCACCCTGCCCGGCGAGAGCCGTGCGGTGTACTTCCTGCGCTTCGGCGGCGAGCTCGTCGCGGAACTGGGCTGCGCCAGCGGTCGCCTCGACTTCGCCGACTTCCTCGGCTGCGAGGTCGGCTTCAACGGCACCGAGACGCGCGGCCCGATCCGCAGCACGACGGCGGCGCTCAACCGTCCGCGCGCTTTCGACGTCGCGCGCCTCGAAGTCATCGCTGCGCCGGCCAAGGGCCAGCGCTAGGCCGCTCGCGCGCGGGAGGATCGCTGCGGTCCTCCCGCGCCGCAGTCCGCTGCCATGTGGCGCGCGATCGTCGATTTCTTCCGCCGCCTCGCGGCCCTCGGGCCGGCGGCACCCCTGTGCGATTCGTGCCAGTGGGACTACGGCAGCGTGTGCAAGCGGCCCGAGCGCCCCAACGCCACGCGCTGCCCGGACTACCGGAAGCGCTAGCTCGCGCCTTCGGCCGCGGACGCTGGCTCGGCCTGCGGCAACCAGCGCGCCCGCACGCTGGCGAGCTCACCCTGCGCGATGCCCGCGCGGATTTCCGCCATCAGTCGGTGGAACCAGCGGATGTTGTGGTGGGTGAGCAGGATCGCGCCGAGCAGCTCCTCGCTCTTCACGAGGTGGCGCAGGTAGGCGCGGCTGTAGCCCGTGGAGCAGGTCGGGCAATCGCAGCGCGCATCGAGCGGCCGCTCGTCGCGTGCGAAGCGCGCGTTGCGCAGGTTGAGCGCGCCCGCGCTCGTGAAGGCCTGCGCGGTGCGTCCGTGGCGCGTCGGCGTGACGCAGTCGAACAGGTCGATGCCGCGCTCGATCGCGTCGAAGAAGTCGCGCGGCGTGCCGACGCCCATCAGGTAGCGCGGACGGTCCTCGGGAAGCAGCGGTGCCGCGGACTCGACGGCGACGAGCATCTCCTCGCGCGTCTCGCCGACGCTGACGCCGCCGATCGCGTAGCCGACCAGATCGTGCGGCGTGATCGCCTCGACCGAGCGCGCGCGCAGGTCGGGGAATGCGCCGCCTTGCACGATGCCGAACAGCGCTTGCCCGCGCGACTCGCCGCCCAGCTCGCGATGGCGCCGCACGCAGCGCTCGAGCCAGCGGTGCGTGCGCGCGGTCGCGTCCTCGACGCAGGCGCGGTCGCCCGGGCGCGGCGGGCAGTGATCGAAGGCCATCGCAACATCGGCGCCGAGCGCGGCTTCGATCTCGACCACGCGCTCGGGCGTGAAGCGCACGCTCGCGCCGTCGACGACGCTGCGAAATGTGACGCCGTCCTCGTCGAGCTTGCGCGTGTCCTCGAGGCTGAACACCTGGTAGCCGCCGGAATCCGTGAGGATCGGCCCATCCCAGCGCATGAAGCCGTGCAGGCCGCCGAGGTCGCGCACCAGTGCCTCGCCCGGACGCAGGTGCAAGTGGTATGTGTTGCCGAGCAGCATCGTCGTGCCGAGCTCGCGCAGCTCGCGCGCGGTGCAGCCCTTGACCGTGCCCTTCGTTCCCACGGGCATGAAGGCCGGTGTTCGCACCTCTCCGTGCGGAGTGGAGAACGCGCCGGTGCGCGCGCGGCAATCGCGCGCCTTCGCAAGTACCTCGAAACCGAAGCCTTCGCGCCGCATCGCTAGCGCCAGTCCACGACGCGCGCGCCGGGGTAGTAGTGAGCGAGAATCCGCTCGGCGTTCCAGCCTGCGCTCGCGCACTCGCGCGCCGCGGCTTGGCACAGGCCGACGCCGTGTCCGCGGCCGCGGCCTTCGAAGCGCAATGTGCTTGCGAGCTCGTCGCCCGCGCGCGGGACCGTGAGCTCGATCGCCGACGAGAGCAGCTTGTCCGCGCCGAGGGCGCGCCGCAGCTCCTCAAAGCGCACGCGCGCGCTGCCGCTGGGGCCCACGAGTTCCACCTCGAGCCAGCGTCCGCCGCTGTCGAGCGCGACCGGCCGCAGGCGCTCGAGACGCGTGCCGACGCGGAAGCGCTGCGCCAGCGCGTCGAGCGCCGCGCGCTGCGCGGTGAAGCTCCACGGCTCGCCCGCGGACTCGCGCCCGAGTCCGAGCTCATTGCGGCACGCGGGGCAGGGCACCGAGCGCAGGCACTCGAAGCGCGCTTCCGGTGAGACATCGCGCGCGTCCGCCGTGTGGCCGCCGCAAGCGGCGTGAAAGCGCGCGTCGACCACGCGCTCGCCTTCGAGCAACACGCGGCCGCGCGTCGACTCGATGGCGCGCGCGAGCTCGGCGTCGAGCTCGCGCTCGCGCTCGTTCTTCGGCACGAACGCGCCGGCGTAGGCCATGTCGCGCGTGTCCGAGTACAGGAAGGGATCCGTGCGCCGCGCGCCGCGATCGTCGAGCGCGCTCACCGCGTAGCTGCGCGCCGCGATCGCTTGCGCGCGCAGGGTCTCGAGGCTCGCGCTCCACAGGACGAGCTCGGACGCCACCACGCCGGCGATGTAGTCCTCGAGGTCGAGCGCGTTGGTCACCTCGAAGCCGCTCGCGCCGCTGGCGGCGCGAACGACCAGCGAGCCGCGATAGCGCCGACCGTTGACACTCCATGGCCCGCGCTCCGCGAAGCGCGCTTCGGTCTGACGCACGCCGTCGCACAGCAGCGCCGTGCCCGCGCGCTCGATCTTCACGCACGCCTTCGCAGCGTCGCGGACTTCGAGCGTCTTTGCGCCCGCGAGCTGCGCGAGTCGCACATGCACCTCGCCGCTCGCGCGCCGCAGCGTGCGGCGTGGCGTCGAGCTGGCGGAAATGGGTGTGATCGGCGCGCCCTTCTTCGGAGGCGCCGCGCAAGCGCCGAGCGTTGCGAGCAACGCGAACGCGAGCGTCGCTCGTGCGTTCAAGTCGCGCTCTCGCCCTCGGGGCGCAGGCTCGCCGCGTCGACTCCGATCGCAGCGCAGCCCTCGGCGGTGATCAGGCGGCCGCGGCTGGTGCGCTCGAGGAATCCGCAGCGCAGGAGGTGCGGCTCGAAGACTTCTTCCACGGTGTCCTCGGCCTCGCCGATCGCCGCCGCGAGCGTCTTCAAGCCCACGGGGCGCGTGAGGTTGCGAGCGAGCACCGCGAGGATGCGCCGGTCGGTGTCTTCGAGCCCGAACTCGTCGACGCCCATGCGGCGCAGGGCCTCGATCGCGTGCGCGGGCTCGGCGCGCGCGGCGCCACAGACCTGCACGAGGTCGCGCACGCGGCGCAGGAAGCGGTTGGCGATGCGCGGCGTGCCGCGGCTGCGCTCGGCGACGGTGCGCGCTGCGGAGGGGGAGATGGCGACGGCGAGGATGCGCGCCGAGCGCTCGAGGATCGCGATCAGGTCCTCGGTCGGGTAGGGCGAGAGCCGTTCGAGCAGGCCGAAGCGACCGCGGAAGGGCGCCGAGAGCAGGCCTTCGCGCGTGGTGGCTCCGACGAGCACGAAACGCTCGAGCTTGAGCGGCAACACGCGCGCGTTCGGGCCCTGGTCGAGGGTCAGATCGACCGCGTAGTCTTCCATGGCCGAGTACAGGTACTCCTCGACGGCCGCCGGCACGCGGTGGATCTCGTCGATGAACAGCACATCGCCGCGCTTGAGCTGCGTCAGGATGCCGACGAGGTCGCGGGCGCGCTCGAGCGCCGGCCCGGTGGTGGAATGCAAGGTCGTGCCGAGCTCGATCGCGATCAGCTTGGCGAGGCTCGTCTTGCCCAGACCCGGCGGGCCGGAGAGCAGCACATGGTCGGGCGTGTCCTTGCGTGCCTTGGCGGCGGAGATGGCCACGCGCAGGTTCTCGAGCGTCTGGCGCTGGCCGACGAACTCGTCGAAGCGCTGGGGCCGCAGGGTGTTCTCGAACTCGAGCTCGGCGCCCGCCGGGGCGCTGCCGAGCAGGGCCTCGAGCCCCTCCGTGCGCAGCCCGTGGAACACGGACCCACTGCCAGCCTCCGAACGCCCCGCATCGCTCATGGGGCTAGCCTAGCCCGCGCTTCTCTCCGGAATCCACAGCGCGGGCGCGATCGCGCGTGCGTGGATCGGAGCGCTGCGGAGCTCCCCGCCGCCGGGCGTCGAGCCTGATCGCGCGCTCCGCCCCCCCCCAGCCGTGCAGTGCGCCCGCGGCCATGCCCGAGACCGGCAGCGCCCGAGGCCCGCGGCGCCCGCAGGCGCTCGAGACCCGACGCCGGCGGGGATCGCGGGCCAGCGGGTCGGGTCCGGTGGGGCCGAGCGCGAGAATCTCGGGACGGGAGGGTGTCTGACCGGCGCTGCTTCGGTACAACCTACGCTTTGCAGTCTTGGCTCCCCCCGCCCCATCAGGGCTGTGGAGCCGGTGCCCTCGTCTCGCTCCGCGCGTCGGAGTGCGACGGGGCGCGAGCATGTGCCCCCGCGACCGCGTGTCGCCGGTGGCTCGAGCCCGCGCATCGGCCCGCACCTGCCCCTGAGCAAGGTGAGCGGAGCGACCGAGCTTCGATCCCACGCCCGTGCCCAACCGCCGGTCGTCGGGACGCGGCCCGCGTCCCGTCCCGTCCACATCCTCTCTCCGAACTTCGATGCGTCGCACCCTCCCTTGGTCGATTGCCCTCGCACCGTTGGTCCTCGCCGCCTGCGGCGGCGGCTCTGGCTCCTCGTCGGGGGGCAACCTCGACCTGCGCGAAGTCTCCAACGGCTTCGGCTTGATGCTGCCCTATCAGGTCCGCAAGGCCGATGCGCAGGGCAACCCCGGTACGGAAGTCGTCCTGATTCGCTCGCTGGCGGATCTGACGGGCAATGTCACTCCGCTCAACCCGGTGCTGCCGGTGACCGAGTGGCCCATCGAGACGCGCCTGCCCAACGGTGAGTCGGGCAACCACTACCTCTACGCGGAGTTCAGCCAGCCCCTCGATGTCGACAGCGTGCTCGACTCCGCGTCGGTCGGCCAGTCGAACTTCGGACTGGTGGGCACGATCACGGTGCTCGCGCTCGATCCGGGCACGGGCATCGCGGTGCCGGTCCCCGGCCGCGCGTTCATCGACGGCCAGACCTATTCGCGGCCGGATCCGAACGATCCCAGCGAGCTGCTGTTCGAGCGCTGGGTGGAGTACGACTCGGCGGGCGTTCCGCGCGCGACCTCGCTCGACATCGACGGAGACGGCCAGAGCGATGGCCTGGGCTTCCCGGGCACACAGTCGTCCCTCGGCTTTGCGGGCGCCTCGAAGCTCATCAGCCCCAACACGCTCGTGTTCGTGGTCGACAGCGACAACGACCTCTCGACGCACGAGCAGTTCCCCGCCAATCGCCAGATCAAGCTGCGCGCCACGCGCGCGGTGAGGTCGTACAACGGCAAGCTGCTCGCGCAGCAGGTGGTGGCCAGCTGCACGGTGGGCAGCGATCTGGTCGCGCCCGAAGTCTCCATGACGCCGCCGCCGAACGCGATCCCGGTCACCAGCCCGAGTCTGGGCGACGACCAGATCGACCCGCAGGCGCCGATCATCGTGGAGTTCACCGAGCCGCTGCAGCCGACGAGCGTCGGTTCCTTCCCGACGGTCGTGCCGCCGGTGGTGAGCCCCGCGATCACGCTGGTGTTCGGCCCCACGAACCAGCAGACGCAGGTTCCCTACACCTGCCTGCCGGAGTCGATCTACGACTTCTCCAAGTGGATCCTCACGCCAAACTTCCCCTTCCCCGGCAACGGTCCTGCGACCCAGAACTGCGGCACCTTCAACCGCGTGACGATCACCTTCGTGGCCCAGCAGGTGCTCGACCTCGCCGGCAACACGAACTCGCTGGCGGCGACGGCGGACTTCACCACGGGCGAGGGTCCGGGCATCGTCAACGCGCCGGTGGCTCCCGAAGCCGTGGTCATCGGCCGCCTCGGCGCTGCGCCGGGCCTGTCGGTGCTCGACCTCAACGGTTTCGGACAGTCGACGGGCGATCCGCAGTTCGACTTCAGCTACCAGACCTTCCCCAAGGGCTGGTCGAACTTCCCCAACAACCCGAACCTGATCCAGTACGGGCCGACGATGTACCCGCCCTTGTTCCCCGGCACTTGCACGGTGGACGGGGGCTCGGCGGGCGCGTTCACGCTGACCGAGGACACCTCGCTCGAGGATCTGCTGGTGCGTCCGCCGGTGATCACCTCGGTCGGGGAGATGGCGCTCGGCCAGTCGCTCGACCTCGTCTACCACAACGGCAAGGACGCGACCGGTTGCCGCTTCAACGGCGGCAACTTCTGTTCGATCAACGGCAAGAAGGTCATTCGCACGTCGTTCCAGACCGGCCAGACGATCGGACCGCCGCTGCCGAACCAGGCTCCGGCCGCGATCGTACCCGGCGGTGCCAACCCGATCTCCTTCGCTCCGCACCCCAACCCGCCGCCGCTGCGCTTCCCGCCCCTGTGCCTGCAGCCCTTCATCGGCGGTGAGGAGCCGACCTCGATCTACACGGCGACGGTTCTGGGCTTCGCCAACCTGCTCGTGCCCGGCAACCCGCTGCGCGAGTTCGATCGCCCGCCGACGGGCATCGCGGCCCAGTTCCAAAACGCCTTCTTCGAGGGCCCGGACCGCGTGATCTTGACCAGCTCGGGCCCGTGCCTCGAGCACCAGTACCGCCAGCAGATCGGTCACTTCTTGTACATGCTCGACCGCGCGCGCCGCGAAGTCGTGGTGTTCAACTCCAACCGCATGACGGTGCTCGATCGCATCCCCTGCGCGGATCCGACCGACATCACCATGGCGCCGAACCTCGACTTCATCGCGGTCTCGAATCAGAACGCCGACACGGTCACATTCATCGACACATACCCGGGGTCGGCGACCTTCCACAAGGTCGTCAAGGTCACCCAGGTCGGTCGTGGTCCGCGCGGGATCGAGTGGGATCCGGGCAACGAGGACATCCTCGTCTGCAACGAGGAGGGTGGCTCGGTCTCGATCCTCTCGGCCTTCACCTTCGATGTGCGCAAGACGATCTTCGGCAACCTCGAGCGCCCGTTCGATGTCGTGATCCTCCAGCGCCAGATCGGCTTCGGCTACAACCGCGCCGTCTACTTCGCTTGGATCCTGAACCGCAATGGTGACCTGACGATCTTCGAATCGGGCCCCAACGGCGTGAACGGCTGGGGCTACGACGACACGGTGGGGGTCGCGCCCTTCACCTTCGAGAATCCCAAGAAGCTCGCGCTCAACTACGAGTTCGTGGGCGGCTCGGTGTGGATCCTGCACGAGAACCCGCTCAGCGAGACGGGCACTCCGACGGGCCAGATCGGCGGCGCGGTCACGCGCGTCGACATCGACAGCGGCGCCTTCGGCCTCTTGCCGCTCAACGGCTTCCAGGGCCAGATCAACCCGCAGTTCCGCAACATGAGCATGAAGGTTCGCACCTCGATCGGTCCCAACGAGCTCACCGGCGTGCCGGTGGACATCGTCTTCGACGAGCTCAACAACCTCGGCGCCTCCCAGAACACGCAGTCCAACTTCGGCGTGGGACAGGGCATCCTGATCAACGGCAAGTCGGTGATCAAGAACAACACCGCTGCTGCGATCTTCCCAGACTACATGTTCCTCGCGGTGCCGACTTCGAGCGAAGGTCCGGGCGTAATCGATGTCATCGCCATGACCAGCGGCTACACGCGCTTCGACACGGACAAGTACCTCTCAGGGATCCAGTCCGTGCCGTGCTCGGGTGCGCGCTTCCTGTGCACCTTCTTCCGGCGCTAGTCCGCACGCAGGATTGCTCGAAAGCGCACAGCCTGGGAGTTCCAGCTCGGCCCCCGTCGATCGCACGCTCGGGCGGTGGGCGGGGTCTGAGTGCTCTCGCGACATCGTTCCCGCTTCGATCGGTCCAGCAGTCCGTGCGTGGCACAGGGTTTGTTGACCCCAGCCGCGGGGACTACGCATCGTGCGTGGGACCGCTATCGGCGGATGGCCCAGAGGGTCGCTCGGATGGCAAATTTGCTTACATCCTCGCACGGTTGACTGACTAGACTACGCACCCCCTTTCGTGCGCGGCCGCGAGCGGCCCCCCTACAGACAGCGAGCGAACCTGATCCCATGAAGCGACAGCTGGCATGGACCTTGGCGGCGTCCCCGGTGGTGTTCCTCGTTGCCTCCTGCTCCGGCGGAGGCAGCGGAGCCCCGGGCTCGGCGTCCCAGTTGGACCTCCTCGAGGTGTCGAACGGCTTCGGCCTGATGCTGCCCCATCAGGTGCGCAAGGCGGATGTCAACGGCGACCCGACCGCCGAGATCGTCCTGATCCGCAGCTTCGACGATCTCACCGGCAATGTCACGCCGGCGAACCCGATCCTGCCGGTCACCGAGTGGCCGACCGAGGCGCGCCTCCCCAACGGTGACGCGGGCAACCACTTCATCTACGCCGAGTTCACCCAGCCCTTGGATGTGGACTCGGTGCTCGATCCGTCGCCCGCTGGACAGGCCAACTCCGGCCTCATCGGTCCGATCACGGTGCTGGCGCTCGATCCGACCACGGGCCAGTCGGCGCCGATCGCCGGCCGCGCCTTCGTCGCCGGTCGCACCTACGCGGGCGTCGATCCGAACAACCCCGGTCGTCTGCTGTTCGAGCGTTGGGTCGAGCTCGATGTCAACGGCAAGCCGATCGCCGGCTCCGTCGATCTCGACGGCAACGGGATTCCCGATGGCAAGGGCTTCCCGGCCACGGAGAGCACCATCGGCTTCACGGGCGCCTCGAAGCTCGTGAGCGACAAGGTGTTCGTGTTCGTGGTGGACACCGACGGCGACCTCGCGACCCACGAGCGCTTCCCGGTCGATCGCCAGATCCGACTGCGCGCGACCACGGCCTTGCGCGCCGTGAACCAAAACCAGCTGCAGCGTCAGGCCGTCGCCAGCGCCACCGTGGGCGCCGATAGCGTGGCGCCCGAAGTGCTCACCACCCCGGCGCCGAACTCGATTCCGCTCACCAGCCCGAGCTTCGGCGATGTCGATGTCGACCCGCTGACGGCGATCCAAGTCGAGTTCACCGAGCCGGTCCAGCCCACGAGCGTCGGTTCGTTCCCGACCGTGCAGCTGCCGATCGTGAGCCCCGCGATCACGCTGGTCTTCGGGCCCGCGAACCAGCAAACGCAGGTGCCTTACACCTGCATGCCGCCCTCGGTGTTCGACCTCTCGAAGTGGGTGCTCACGCCCCAGTTCGGCTTCCCGGGCAATGGTCCGGTGTCGCAGGGGTGCGGCACATTCAACCGCGTGACGATGACATTCGTGCCGCTGCAGGTGCGCGACTTCGCGGGCAACCGCAACAGCCTCGGTGCGACCACGGACTTCACCACGGGCGAGGGCCCGGGCCTCGTCAACGCGCCGGTGGCTCCCGAGGCGATCCTCGTCGGCCGCGTCGGCGCCGTTCCTTCGATCTCGGTGATCGACCTCAACGGCTTCGGGCAGTCGACGGGCGATCCGCGCTTCGACTTCAGCTACCTGACCTTTCCCAAGAGCTGGTCGAACTTCCCGAACAATCCGAACCTGATCCAGTACGGGCCCACCATGTTCCCGCCGCTGTTCCCGGGCACCTGCACGGTGGACGGCGGCTCGTCGGGCGTGTTCACGTTGACGCGCGACAGCTCGCTGAGCGACCAGCTCGTGCGCGCGCCGCTGATCACATCGGTGGGTGAGATGGCGCTGGGCAACCCGCTCGACACCGTCTACCACAACGGCAAGGACTCGACCGGCTGCCGCTCGGGCGGCGGCAGCTTCTGCGCCGTGACCGGCAAGAAGCTCGTCCAGACAGCGTTCCAGACCAACCAGACCCTCGGCCCGCCGACCGGCAACCAGCTCCCGGCCGCGCAGGTGCCCGGCGGCGCGAACCCGATCTCCTTCGCTCCGCACCCCAACCCGCCGGTGCTGCGCTTCCCGCCGCTGTGCCTGCAGCCCTTCATCGGCGGCGAAGAGCCGACCTCGAAGTTCACCATCGATCCGCCGCCGCCCGCGGGCAAGGGGCTCGGCTTCGGCAACCTGCTCGTGCCCGGTGACGCCCTGCGCGAGTTCTCCAACCCGCCGTCGGGCACGCTGGCGCAGTTCCAGAACGCCTTCTTCGAGGGCCCGGACCGTCCGATCGAGCTGACCTCGGGCGCCTGCCTCTCGTACATGTACCGCCAGCAGATCGGGCACTTCCTGTACATGCTCGACCGCGCGCGGCGCGAGGTGGTGGTGTTCAACTCCAACCGCATGACGGTCATCGAGCGCATCCCGTGCGCCGACCCGACTGACATGACGATGGCGCCGAACCTCGACTTCATCGCGATCTCGAACCAGAACGCGGACACGGTCACCTTCATCGACATCGATCCGGCCTCGTCGACCTTCCACCAGACCATCAAGGTAACGCCGGTCGGTCGCGGCCCGCGCGGCCTCGAGTGGGATCCGGGCAACGAGGACATCCTGGTCTGCAACGAGGAAGACAGCTCGCTCTCGATCATCTCCGCGTTCACATTCAATGTGCGCAAGACGGTCTTCGGCAACCTGAGTGCGCCGTTCGATGTCGTGATCTCTCAGCGCCAGCAGGGCTTCGGCTTCCAGCGCAATGTGTACTTCGGCTGGATCCTCAACCGCAATGGCGACCTCACGCTGTTCGAGTCGGGTCCCAACGGGGTCAACGGCTGGGGCTACGACGACACGATCGGCGTCTCGCCGTTCTCGTTCTCCAGCCCCAAGAAGATCGCGCTGAACTACGACTACCTCGGCGGCTCGGTGTGGATCGTCCACGAGAACCCGCTGACCATCGACGGCACGCCGAGCGGCCAGCTCGGCGGCGCCATCACGCGCATCGACGCAGCCAGCGGATCCTTCGGCGTACAGCCCCTCGGCGGCGGCTTCGCGGGCTTCCTCAACCCGCAGTTCCGCGACTTGAGCCTCAAGGTCAAGACCTCGATCGGTCCCACCCAGCTCACGGGCGTGCCGATCGACATCGTGTTCGACGAGCTCAACAACCTCGGGGCTTCGGCCAACTTCTCCACGCCCTACGGTGTCGGCTCGCCGATTCTGATCAACGGCAAGTCCGCGGTCCGCGCGGGCGGTGGTGCCCCGACGCAGACGGTGTTCCCCGACTTCATGTTCGCGGCGATCCCGAACTCGAGCGAAGGGCCCGGCGTCATCGACGTGATCGCGCTGACGAGCGGCTTCACGCGCTTCGACACGGACAAGTATGTGCCGGGCACCCAGTCGATCCCCTGCGCCGGAGCGCGTTTCCTCGGCTCGTACTTCCGACACTAAGAGGCGATTCCGGCGGCCTGCGCCGGTCGAGCACTTGCCGCGCCCGTCCGGCCTCGCGCCGGGCGGGCGCGGGTCTTTGTGGCCCGAGTGGGGGAGCGTGAGTCGCGCCGAGCGATGCGCTAGGCTGCCGATCCACCCATGCCCGACCCGCGCGAAGTGCGCTCCATGTTTGGCCGGATCGCCGGTCGCTACGACCTGCTGAACCGGCTGCTCTCGGCGGGCATCGATCGGCGCTGGCGCGATCGCACCGTCCGGCGTGCGGGGCCGCTGCAAGGTCGGCTCGTCGTCGATGCCTGCTGCGGCACGGGCGACCTCTCGATCGAGTTCGCGGCTGCGGGCGCGCGCGTGGTCGGAGTCGATTTCACGCCCGAGATGCTGCGCCACGCGGGACCCAAGGCGCAGACGCGCGCTCTGTCGGGTGCGTTCATCCACGGCGATGCGATGCGCTTGCCGGTGGCGACCGGTTGCGCGGATGTGTGCAGCGTCGCGTTCGGCGTGCGCAACTTGGCTGACCCAGACCTCGGCCTGCGCGAGCTTGCGCGCGTGCTCAAGCCGGGAGGCAAGCTGTTCGTGCTGGAGTTCAGCCCGCCGCCGCCGGGACTCCTCGGCGTGCTGTATCGCTTCTACTTCCTGAAGGTGCTGCCGTGGATCGGCGGGCTCATCTCCGGGGATCGAGAGGCCTATCGCTACCTGCCGCGCACGGTCTCGGCCTGGCCCGAGCCCGATGCGTTCCGGCGCCAGCTCGAGGTCGCGGGGCTCAAGGACTGCGGCTACGAGCGCCTGACATTCGGCATCGCCAGCCTGCACTGGGGGACGCGAGCATGAGCGCCGCGGCGACGAGCGCGCGCGTGCGGTCACGCGCGGAGGTTGCCGACTCGACGCTTGCGCCGACGCGCAGCTTCTCGGTGGGACTGGTCGCGATCGTGCCGTTGTTTGCGTGCTACGAGTTCGCACTGCTCGCGGAGCCGAGCTCGGCGCGCAACTTTGGCGAGCTGTTTCTCGGACTTCTGCTGCGTCCCTTCGGTTCCCACGCGGATGCCGCGCGCGCGATCGTGCTGCTGCTCGGGAGTCTCGCGGCGTTCCTCGTCGCCTCCCGCCGCGGCCGCGCGAGCTTGGGTTCCGATCTCGCACGCGTGTTTCTCGAAGGCGCGCTCGCGGCCTGCGTGCTCGGGCCCGTGATGGTGATCGTGCTGCGCTCGTGCGCGCCCTATTTGCCTGTGCTCGACGCCTCCTGGAATATCGGTCAGCCGGGCCCGGGGCTTGTCGACACGGCGCTCGTGTTCGGTGCGGGGGCCTGGGAAGAGCTCGTGTTTCGCGTGGGTCTGTACTCGTTCGTGTACTGGCTCGTGCGGCGGTTTCTCGCGGCGCTCGGCGTGCGAGAGCGCGTCGCGCGCGCGAGCGCCGAGGTGCTCGGCCTCGCGCTTTCCTCGCTGCTCTTCGCCGCCGCGCATTTCCAGCCCGTGCTGCGGCACTTCGGGCCCGGCGGACGGCCGTTCGACCCGGCGCTCTTCGCTTGGCTCACGCTCGGCGGCGTGGCCATGGGACTGCTCTTCCGCCTGCGCGGTCCGGGCGTCGCTGCCTGGGCTCACGGGCTCTTCAATGTCGCCCTGTGGATCGGTCTCGATCCGGACGTGATCTGGTGAGTCGCTACTTCGTCGGCATCACCGGTGGCAGCGGCCATCCCTACGCGCTGGCCCTGATCCGAGCGCTGCTCGAGAACGGTCAGGACATCGATACATCGGTCACGGAGGCGGGCATCAAGGTGCTGCGCCACGAGGTCGGCATCGATCCGGGCGCGGACGGCGCGAACCTCGGACCGGCGCTCACCGCGCGCCTCGGCAAGGACTGGGGCGAGCGCCTGCGCGCCTTCCCGACCAAGGCCATCGAGGCGCCGCCCTCGTCCGGCACGGCGCTCACTGGCGGCGTGATCGTGTGCCCGTGCAGCATGGGCACGCTGGCGCGCGTGTCGGTCGGCTTCAGCTCGAACTTGGTCGAGCGCGCGGTCGATGTGGCGCTGAAGGAGCGGCGCACGCTCGTGCTGGTCACGCGCGAGGCGCCGTACTCGCCGATCCACTTGGAGAACATGCTGCGCATGGCGCGCCTTGGCGCCGTGATCCTGCCGGCGAGTCCGGGCTTCTATCACCGGCCGCGTTCGCTGGAGGACCTCGTCGATCATGTGGTCGGCAAGATCCTCGACACGCTGCGCGTGCCGCATGCCGTCGGCGCGCGCTGGAAGGGGCTGCCGCCGCCGGACGAAGACGCGGGCACTGGGGTGCCGCCGCCGCGCGATCCGCTCGCTCCCGAGGAGCGCGCGTGAGCGCGAGCGTGGCGGCTTGGGGCCGCCTCGTCGCGTTTCGGCACTCGATCTTCGCGTTGCCGTTCGCGCTGCAAGGAGCGTGGCTGGCCGCGAACGGCGTTCCGGCGTGGAGGAGCCTCGCGTGGATCGTGGTGTGCGCCGTCGCGGCGCGCACCGCGGCCATGGGCTTCAATCGCTGGCTCGATCGCCGCATCGACGCCCGCAATCCGCGCACGCGCGGACGCGAACTGCCCGCGGGCGTGCTCTCGGCGCCGGCGGTGCTCGCGCTCGTCGCGCTCTCGAGCGCCGTGTTCGTGCTCGGGGCGTGGGCGCTCTCGCCGCTGTGCGGCAAGCTCGCGCTGCCGGTGCTCGCGGTGCTGTTGTTCTACAGTTTCACCAAGCGCTTCACATGGCTTGCGCACGCCTTCCTCGGTCTCGCGCTCGGGCTGGCGCCGCCGGCGGCGTGGCTCGCGATCTCCGGCGGCTTCGAGGGCGACTGGCGCACGCCGCTCGTGCTCGGAAGCGCCGTGCTGTGCTGGGTGGCGGGGTTCGACTTGATCTACGCTTGCCAAGATCGCGAGTTCGACGCGGCCGAGGGGCTGCACTCGATTCCGGCGCGCTTCGGGGCCGCGCGCGCCCTGCTGGTCGCTCGCGTGCTGCATGTCGCGACGGTCGTGCTGCTCGTGGTCGTGTGGCAGCGCGCCGAGCTGGGCTGGATCTACCTCGCCGCGATCGCGCTGGCGGCGCTGCTCCTTGTGTGGGAGCACCGGCTGGTGGCGCCCGATGACCTGAGCCGCGTGGACATGGCCTTCTTCACGCTCAACGGCTGGGTGGGCGTCGGATTGTTCGCCGGGCTGGCGCTCGACCGGGCGCTCTTGGCGTAAAGTCTGCGCCGCATGGCAAAGGACGCGGATCCGCGCGCGGAGTGGTCGGGCTTCGTGACCGCGCTGCGCGGCTCGAAGGCGCTGGCGCCGGCCTATGTTCTGCGCGGGGCCGAGCGCTGGTTTCGCGACCGCGCGGTCGATGCGCTCATCGAGCGCTCGCGCGCGCTCGAGCACGAGATCTGCCGCCACAACGCCAAGGATCCCGAGTTCAAGGCTCAGGCCCTGATCGACGACCTGTCGAGCAGCGCGATGTTCGCGTCGCTGCGGCTCGTGATCGTCGGCGAGCCGGAGTCGCTCCTGAAGAAGTCGGGCAGCGCGGAGTCGGCGCTCGCGCGCGCGATCCGCGGCTTCGTCGCGCGCCGCGCCGGGACCGTGGTGCTCGTCGGCGACGGGCTGCGCGCGGACCTCGCGGTCGTGAAGGAACTGCAGTCGTCCGGCGGGGAGATGCGCTCGTTCCGCAAGCTCTACGAGCGACCGCCGCCGTGGGCGCGCAACGCGGATCCGCGCAGCACCGAGCTGGTCGAGTGGCTGCTCGCGCGCGCGAGAGAGCGCGAGGTGAAGCTCTCCACCGACCAAGCCGTGCTGCTCGCGCACGCGCAGGGCAACGACCTCGCAGCACTCGACGACCAGCTCGCGGCGATCTCCGCGGGCGGCTCGGAAGTGCTCGCGCGCCTGTCGGCCGCGGCCGCGGGTTCGCCGGGCGATGTGTGCGACGCGCTGCTCGCGGGTGAGACGCCGCGCACGGTGCAGGCCGTCGAGACGCTCTTCTCCGGCGGCATGCGCCGCGAGAAGGATGGCGGTCGCGAGACGGACCAGAACGCGCTCGTGGCGATCTTGCTCGGCTACCTGCGCCCGAAGGTGCGCTCGGGGCTCGCCGCGGTGGAGTTCGTGCGCGGGGGCATGAACGCCGAAGACGCGGCGGCGCAGGTCGGCATCACGGCTTTCGACAAGACCCTGCGTGCGGCGATCGCGAGCCGGCCGCCCGAGCAGTGGCGCACGATGCTCGACGACCTGCTCGCCATCGAGCGGCGCTCGCGGCAGGGCGGCGAGGTCGATGGGAGCGACTTCGTGCGGCTCGCGCTGCGCTGGTCGCGCAAGGCCGCGGCGCGCGCGCGCTAGGATTCCGAGCCGATGTCCCACGAAGTCCCGTCCCGGCCCGCGATCGCCGAGCTCCCCGAGCTCGTCAAGAACCAGATCGCCGCGGGCGAGGTGATCGAGCGCCCGGCCTCCGTGGTGAAGGAGCTCGTCGAGAACGCGCTCGACGCAGGTGCCGCGCGCATCCACCTCGACCTCGAGGAGGGCGGCGTCGCGCTCATCCGCATCGTCGACGACGGCGGCGGCATCCCGCCGGCGGAGATTCCGCTGGCGTTCGCATCGCACGCGACCAGCAAGCTCTCCGACGTCGCCGATCTCGATCACATCGCGACGCTCGGCTTCCGCGGCGAGGCGCTGGCCTCGATCGCCTCGGTCGCGCGCTGCCGCATGTTTTCACGCCTGCGTGGAGCGCCGCTGGGCGCGTCCGTGGAGATCGAGGGCGGGCGACTCGGCGAGATCCGCGAGAGCGGCGGTCCCGAGGGCACGCGCGTCGAGGTGCGCGACCTGTTCTTCAACACGCCTGCGCGCCGACGCTTCCTCAAGACCACGGCGACGGAACTCGGGCGGGCGCTGGACATCGTGCAGCGACTAGCGCTCGCGCAGCCGGGGGTCGGATTCGTCGTGACCCACGACGGGCGTCGCGCGTTCGAGGTCGAGCCCGCGATGGACCTGCGCGCGCGCGTGCGCCGCACATTCGGTGCCGAGCTCGCGGACGCGCTCGCGCCGGTGGAGGCGCGCGACGGCGACACGGTGCTGTCCGGCTTCGTCGCGCCACCGCGCTTCGCGCGCAACGACACGACGCGGCAGATGTGGTTCTTGAACGGGCGTCCGCTGCGCGACAAGATCCTCGCGCGCGTGCTCAAAGACGCCTACCGCGGCTTCATCGTCGACGGGCGCCAAGCCGTGGCGTTCCTGTCGCTCGCGATGGATCCCGCCAAGGTCGATGTCAACGTGCATCCCGCCAAGGCCGAAGTGCGCTTCCGCGACGAGCGGCGCATGTTCGGGTTCCTTGTCGCGAGCCTGCGTGGCGCGGTGTCCGCGCTCGACATGGCGACGCCGGGCGAGCGCATGATCGACTCGGCCGCGCGGCGCGACGGGCCTGCGCCGCTCGCGCGCCAGTTCACGCTGCCTGCGCCCGCGTGGCAGTTGCAGCCCGAGCCGCGCCCGCGCGAGCTGCCCGTGTTCGTGCGCGAGAGTGCGCCGGCGGAGGCGACGCCGGCAACCGGGGCCGCTGCGTCGCCCGCGAGTTCCGAGCCGGCCGCTGCGCCGCGTCCGACACCCGTGCGCGGTCCGCTGCTGCAGGTGGGACGCACCTACATCTTGGTCGCCAACGACGATGGCTTCGAGATCGTCGACCAGCATGCGCTGCACGAGCGCCTGACGCTCGAGGACCTGAAGGCCGAGCTCGCGCGCGGCGCGGTCGAGGTGCAGCGTCGGCTCGTGCCGGAACTGGTCGAAGTCGGCGGCGCGGCGGCGGAGCTCGTCGAACCGCACCTCGAGTCGCTCGCGCGCATCGGGCTCTTGCTGGCGCGCTTCGGCAGCGGAACGATCGCGGTGCACGGCGCTCCGGCGCGCTTTCGCCGCGCGGATCCGAGTGCACTCGTGCACGAAGTGATCGCCGCCGTCGAGCGCACCGGCGGCGCGCCGGGCGCGGAAGACCTGCTCGAGGAAATCCTGCACCGCACGGCCTGCCGCTCGTCTGTGATGGCGGGAGACGAGCTCTCGGAGCTCGAGATGCGCGCCCTGCTCTCTCGCGCGCGCGACGAGAGCAACGCGCAGACCTGCGCGCACGGGCGGCCGACGCGCGTGCGCTTCACGCTCGCCGATCTCGAGAAGGCCTTTTACCGGCGCTGAGCGCGCGCGCTCAGGGCTTGAAGCTCTCCGGCACAAGCGGCGCGCGCAGGGACGCGCTCTTCACGTACAGCCGCAGCTTGGCCTTCTCCGCGAACTGCCACGGCGAGCGCGTCAGGTCCGGCGGGAAGGTCTGCACATCGAACGGCACTTGGAAGCCGTCGATCGCCTTGTACTTGTCGAAGAGGAGCAGCGTCGCGCTCTCATGCACGAGCGTGCCCTTGTCGTCCTCGGCCACCACGGCGAGGCGCGGCAGCCGCGTCGTCGCGTCGAGGCCGATCCAGGCGCGCACCTCGCGCCCGGTGCTCGTGCCGTCCTTGCGCGCGATGGCGAAGTCGGGGCTCAGGAGATCGAGCCACGCGAGGCCCTTGGCGCGCTCGAGCATCGACTCCGGCAGCGGGAAGGGCGGGGCGTCGAGCACCGCGAGCGAGCGCAGGCGCAGGTTGCCCGCGTCGACGAGGTTCGCGAAGGTGCGCGCGATGTGCACGATTTGATCGAGCTCACGGCGGTCCTGCTCATAGTCGATGCCCGCAAGGCGCACCCTGCGACCCTCGCCATCGACGAGCCAGTCGCCCTCGGGTCCGCGCAGGCGGCGGCGGCCCTTGACCTCGAGCGACGAGTCGACGAAGCCCGGCGCGAGGAAGCGGATGCGGCCGTCGTTGAAGTCGGCCTCGCCGCGGCCGCCCGCCTCCCAGCCGCGGGCGTCGAAGGAGAGCTCGAAGGCGCTCACCTTGGGCTGGGGCGTCGCTCCACCCGTGGCGCTGCGCAGCGCGCCCCACAGCTCGCGCGCCTTGGGGCTCGCGCTCTCTGGCACGGCGCCGGGCACGAGCTCCGAGGGCTGGGTCAGGGGGGCCTGTGTCGGCGCGGGTGCCGGGCTCGGGGCCGGAACGGGGTCCTGAGTCAGGAGCAGGGCGACGGCGAGCGGCAGGATCTGGTGCATGGTGGCGTGGGGGGAGAGCGTAGCAATCACCTTGCGCGGCGGGCGTTGCGGTGCTGCTCGGACGGCCTGTACATGCGAAGATCCCGCCGCGTTGGAGGGAAAGCAGGAATTGCGCGTGCTGCTCGGCGTGACGGCGAGCGGCAAGAGCGCGCTCTCGCTCGAGCTCGCGGAGCGGGCCGGGGCCGAGGTCGTGTCGATGGACTCGATGCTCGTGTACCGGGGCATGGACATCGGCACTGCCAAGCCGACTGCACCCGAGCGCGCGCGCGTGCGGCACCACGGGCTCGACCTCGCCGCGCCGAGCGAGGTGTACACGATCCAACACTGGCTCGCAGCGACGGAGGCGGCGCTCGCGGACATCGCCGCCCGCGGTCGGCGCGCGCTGCTCGTCGGTGGCACGGCGTTCTACTACAAGGCGCTGGTGCACGGCCTGTTCGAGGGACCCGATGTCGATCCCGCCCTGCGCGCGAGCCTCGAGCGACGCTACGAGCTCGAAGGTGCCGCGGCCTTGCATGCGGAGCTCGCGCGCGTCGATCTCGCCGCCGCCGCTCGCATCCACGCCAACGACCGCAAGCGCGTCGTGCGCGCGCTCGAGGTCTGGCACCAAAGTGGTCGGCCCTTGAGCGACTGGCAGCGCGAGTGGGGCTGGGACGGCTCGGGCGCGAGCGAGCGACCGCGGCGCGTGGTCGAGCTCGCGCCCGAGCCCGCGCGGCTCGAGCAGCGCATCGTCGAGCGCACGGGCGCGATGCTCGACGCGGGCTGGGCGGCCGAAGCAGCGGCCGTGCGCGCGGGCGGAGGCTTCAGCGCGACGGCGTCTCAGGCGCTCGGCTACGCGGTCGCGCTCGACCTGCACGACGGACGCCTCTCGCGCCCCGAGGCCGCGGAGCAGATCGCGCTCGCCACGCGCCAGTTCGCGCGCCGCCAGCGCACATGGTTCCGGAAGTTTCGCGAGGCGCGCGTGGTGGCAACCCCGGAAACGCCGCAGGACCTCGCCGAGCGTGTCGACGAGGTCCTGCGTTGGTTCGATTGGGCCTAGCGGGCTTGGCTTGGCCAAGCCGAGCCCCTCTGAGCCGGGCTCGACCGCGAGGAGATCACTCGCCGATCTTGAACTCGACCTTGGGCGGCTCGGGGCGGTAGGGCTTGAGCGGCGCCTGCGGCAGGAGCGGGTTGCCCTCGTTGGCGTTGAGCAGGTGACGGCGCAGGGTCGTGCCGATGCTGCTCATGTCGGCGCCGAGCTTCTGGAGGTACGGACCGTCCGTGCTCTGGATGTACCCGGCGAACTGGTAGCTCATCCGCGCCGGCACGCTGTTCAGGTGCCAGTGGTTGTTCTCGTAAGCGGGGGACGAGCAGCTGGCACCGAAGATGCCGAGGAGCGCGAGGGCGCCGAGGGACAGACGCTTCATGGGGCGGTCAGGTGGGGGTCGAGGTCGCCTTCGCAGGCGCCTTCAATGGGGGCCCGGTCGGCCGAGGGGACCTTCCGAGGCAGCGCAGTATGGACAGGGCCGCTCCCGCCCGTCAAGTTGAGACCCCCGAAGGGTCCTCGCCGGACGGTCGGGAGCCCCCGGATGAGGGGCTGCGAGCGGGCCAGAGCCACATTCCAGAAGCCAAAGATGCAGTACCAAGCCGTGCGCGGCATGCGCGATGTCCTCCCGGCCGAGATCCCTCTGTGGGAGCGGCTGGAGCACGAGGCCCGGCGCCTCGCTCGCGCCCATGGCTTCCGGGAGATCCGGCCGCCCTTGGTGGAGGAGACGGCCCTCTTTATCCGCTCCGTGGGCGAGGTTACCGACATCGTCGAGAAGGAGATGTTCTCGCTGCAGAAGGGGGACGCCCACCTCACCCTGCGCCCCGAGGCCACGGCCGGCATCGCCCGGGCCTACCTCGAGGCGGGCTTCGACAAGAACGCACCCCTGCAGCGGCTCTTCACCATCGGGCCCATGTTCCGCGGCGAGCGCCCGACCAAGGGCCGCGAGCGCCAGTTCACGCAGTTCGATGTCGAGTGCCTCGGGAGCCTCGACCCGCGCCTCGACGCGGAGTGCATCCACATGGCCGCGAGCTTCTTCGAGGCGCTCGGCATCGGCGGCATCGAGGTGCGCGTCAACTCGATGGGCGACGGCGAGGACCGCGAGCGCTTCCGCGAGGCGGTCAAGACCTGCGTGGCGAGAGAGCTCGGCGAGCGCTGCGAGCTGTGCCGCTCGCGCTTCGGGCGCAACGTGCTGCGCGTGCTCGACTGCAAGACTCCGGCCTGCGTGGAGCTCAACAAGCGGGCCCCGGTGCTGGTCGATTTTCTCACCGACGCCAACCGCGCGCACTTCGACGCCGTGCGCTCGAGCCTCGTCGCGCTCGGCCGCAAGTCCGAGGTCGACACGGGCATCGTGCGCGGCCTCGACTACTACACGCGCACGATCTTCGAGCTGCACTACCCGCGCTTCGGCGCGCGCAGCGCGATGTGCGGCGGCGGTCGCTACGACCACCTCCTGCGCGACCTCGGCGGCAGCGACCTGCCCGCGATCGGCTTCGCCATCGGTTTCACCGGCACGCTGATCCTGATGCAGGAGCTCGGGCTCGCGCAGGCCGTCGCTCCCGCGCCGATCGATGTGTATGTGGTCGCCGCGGGCGCCGGGCTCGAGGCTCCCCTGCTCGCGCTGGCGCAGGCGCTGCGCGCGGGCGGGCTGTCGGCGATCTACGATGTTGAAGCGCGCAGCGTGAAGTCGCAGTTCAAGGCGGCGAATTCCGGCGGGCACCCGCTCGTCGTGGTGCTCGGCGGCGCCGAGCAGGCGGCGGGCACTGCACAGCTGAAGGACATGCGCAACGGCACGCAAGAACTCGTGCCACAGGCCGAACTCGCGGCGCGCGCGCGCGCGCTGCTCGGGCGCTAGGCGCGTGGTCGAGTCCCGCCGAGAGGCCCGCTCGCTCGCGCACCTCGCGCGCGTCGGCATCTACGGCGGCTCGTTCGATCCTGTTCACAACGGGCACCTGCATGTGGCGCGCGTCGCGCGCGAGCGGCTCGGGCTCGACGGCCTCCTGTGGGTTCCGGCCGCGCGTCCGCCGCACAAGCCGCTCAAGCGACTCGCCAGCGAGGCGGATCGGCTCGCCATGCTCGAGCTCGCGCTCGCCGGTGACGAGCGCGCATGGATCTCGACGCTCGAGTTCGAACGCAGCGGCCCCTCCTACACCTTCGACACCCTGCGCGAGCTGCCCGCGCGCGCCGGACTGCGCCCCGATTGCGAGCTGTTCCTGGTGCTCGGCTGGGACAACTTGCGCGGGCTCGAGCGCTGGCATCGCGTCGGTGAAGTGTTGTCCCTCGCGCAACCGGTCGTGGTGTGGCGCGACGGCGGCGACGAAGCCGTGCTGGCGCATCTGCGCGCCACGCTCTCGCCGCAGGCCTTCGCACGGCTCGAGAGCGGATTCGTGCGCGCGCCCGCTTCGCCCGAGTCCTCGACGCAGGTGCGCGCGCGGCTCGAGCGCGGCGAGTGGCCGGTCGAGGCCCTGCCGGCCGCGGTGCTGGAATACATCCGCTCCCAGGGCGTCTACGGGGGCGGGGGCGAGTAGGGGAGATGGACGCGACGACGGCCGTTCCGACGCTGGTGGCGCTGGGCGCCAGCATGCTCGCGGCGCTGGCGCTCGTTCCGTTGGCGCGCCGCGCGGGCTGGGTCGACGGCGGTGCGAGCGAGCGCAAGCGCGCCTCCGCATCGCTGCCCCTGTGCGGTGGCGCGATCGTGCTCGCCGGCGTGCTCGCGGGCTGGGTCGCGATGGAGTTTCTCGGGCGCGCGCGCGCAGGCTTCGTGCCCGGTCGCGAGCTGCGCGAGCTCGTGTCCGCCGCGCTCGGGCGCGAGGTCACGCTGTGGCCGCTCGGAGCGCTGCTGCTCGCCTTCGCGGTCGGCACGCTCGACGACCTGCTCGAGGACGGGCTGCGTCCGGCGCAGAAGCTCGCGGGGCAGGCCGCTGTCGGCGTGGTGCTCGCGCTCCCCGTGGTGATGGCCGCGCCGCACGATCCGCGCGCGTGGCTCGTGCTCGCGCTCGCCGTGCTCGCGGCCTGCGTCGCGCTCAACTGGATCAACACCTTCGACAACGCCGACGGCGCGGCGAGCGGCCTGGGCTGCGCGTCCATGCTCGGCTGCGCGCCCTTCTTCGCCGCGGCGCTCGCAGCGTTCCTGCCCTTCAACCTCGCGCGCCGCGGTCGCGCGCCGCGCGCGATCCTCGGAGATGCCGGCAGCCACGCGCTCGGACTGATGTTCCTGCTCGTGCCCGCCGCTTGGCCCGCACTCCTGCTGCCCGCGCTCGACCTCGGCCGACTGGTGCTCGTCCGAGCGCGCCTCGGGCTCGCGCCGTGGCGGGGCGATCGCCGCCATCTGGCTCACCGGCTGCAAGCGCGCGGCCTCGCGCCCGCGAGCGTCGCGCTGGTGCTCCTCGCCACCTCCCTGCCCGCGATTTTCCTGGGCTGGCTCGGCACGCCCCTTGTCGCCCTCGCGTTCGTCCTCGCGCTGCGCTGTGCGCCCGCGCCAGCCGAAGCGCGCCCCGCGCAGCTCCCGGCCGCGCGTGGCACCGTCGCGACCGTCGACGAGCCGGTCTAGAGCTTGCCCGGGTGGGGGGTGGGGCTGATAATCCCCGCCCCTGTCGGGGCGGGCGCCGCGGCCTCGTCCGACCCTTGGGAACCCGCGCCCCGTGACATACCCGCTGACTGCCCTCATCTCGGACCTGCACGGCAACCTGCCGGCGCTCACTCTCGCGATGCGGGATGCGCGCGAGCGGGGGGCGGCGCGCTTCGTGTGCCTCGGGGATGTGATCGGCTATGGCGCGCGGCCGACCGAGTGCCTCGATCTCGTGATCGAGGCCTGCGCGCCGCGCGAGGGTGCGCCGCGCGGGCTGTGCCTGCAGGGCAACCACGAGGCCGCGGTGCTCTCCTCGGGCGAGGACTTCAATCCCAGCGCGCGGCGCGCGATCGACTGGACGCGCGACCAGATCAACGCCGGCGGAACGAGCGGGGAGCGGGCGCTCGAATACTGGGACTTCCTCGGTGGGCTCGAGCCGCTCGTGATCGAGGAAGGCGCCATGTACGCCCACGGCAGCCCGCGCGATCCGGTGCGCGAGTACCTCCTGCCGCGCGACGCGCGCGACGGGGCCAAGATGCAGGCCAACTTCGAGCGCATGCGCGCGCTCGATCCCGACGGCCGCTGCGGTGTGTGCTTCGTCGGCCACAGCCATGTGCCGGGCGTCTTCTACGAGGACACACGCTACTACCGACCGCGCGGGACCGAAGGTCCCTACGAGCTCGGCAACCTCGCGCGCTGTCGCGCGATCGTCAACATCGGATCGGTCGGTCAGCCGCGCGACGGCGACCGGCGGCTCTCCTACGCGCTGTTCGACGGCCACGACCTGAACTTCGTGCGGCTGGAGTACGACATCGCCACGGCGCAGGAGCACATCCGCGCCGTGCCAAAGCTGCCCGTGCACCTCGCCGATCGCCTCGCGCTGGGCCAGTAGCGCGCCTGCGTCTCGAACTGCTTCCTCCCCTCGGAATCCCCGCGAGCTCATCTTGGAAAAGCGCCTGCTCACCGCCCTCTTGCTCTCGACCGTCGTGCTGGTCGTGTGGCAGTTTTTCGCCCCCAAGCCGCCGGAGTCGCCACGCCCGCCGCTCGGAATCGAGGCTCCCTTCGATGCAGCGCGCGCGAACGAAACCACGCAGCCCAAGCCTGTCGATGACCGGCCGGTGCTCGGCGAGAAGGTGGGCGAGGAGAGCGAGCGCACGCTGTCGCTCGTGTTCGGCACGCCCGGCACCCAAGGCAGCTACCGCGCGACATTCTCGAACCGCGGCGCGCGCCTCACCGAGCTCAAGCTCGCGAACTTCTACGACCAGATTAGGCTCGACGAGGCCGCGCGTGCCGATGCCGCCCACTGGGTGACTCTGCTCGACTCGAAGCTTTCCGGCGGCAGCCTCACGGGATCGCTCGCGTGGAAGAGCGAGCCGTCGAGCCGCGATCTCGAGCGCGAGCCGCTCGATCAGGCGCTGTGGAGCATGCGCGAGATCGAGCACGGTGTCGAGTTCGACCTAGCGCAGGGCAGCGGCGTGCGCTGGGTCAAGCGCGTGCGCTTCAACCCGGGCATGTATCGCATCGATGTCGAGCTGGCGATCGAGAACCAGTCGCTCGAGGGCGCGCGGCGTCTTGGCTACGCGTTCACGCCCGCGGAAATCCTTCCGCAGGACTCGACGGACAAGTTCTACATCGATCCGCAGGCGATTGCCGCCGGTCGCACCAGCGAAGACCTGCCGCGGCGCGCGATGCTGCCGGTCTCCCAGAGCGTGCCGCGCGACGATGCGGGACGCGAGCGCACCAACACCTTCGAGGTGCCGTTCGACGAGCTCTCCTTCGCCGGCGTGCACAACCACTACTTCGCCGTGCTGATGCGCGGCGCCAACGACCAGGCGCGCGCGTCGATGACGAGCGCGCGCTGGCGGCGCATGTACGACGACGCCGCGGGCCGCGCCGATTTGGAGAAGGCGCAAGAGCAGTGGAAGTTCGTGGTCACCGATGTGGTGGTCGAGCTCGATCTGCCGCCGAAGGGCGAGACGCGCAGCTATCCCTACGCGCTGTACGCGGGCCCCAAGGACACGCAGGTGATGTATGCCGAGCACGCCGATTTCAAGGCGCTCGTCGACGGCGACATCGGCAGCTTCTGCGGCCTGTTCTCGCTGGCCGGGCTGGGCGCCGTGCTGGTCGGAATCCTGCGCTTCTTCCACTCCATCGTGGGCAACTGGGGCATGGCGATCATCTTCCTGACGCTCGTGGTGCGCCTGCTGCTCTATCCGATCAACCGTCGCTCGCAGACGGCGATGGCGCGCTTCCAGAAGAAGATGAAGCGCTTCCAGCCGGAGCTCGACGCGATCAAGAAGCGCCATGAGGGCGATCCGGTGAAGTCGCGCAAGCTGCAGCAGGAGCTGTTCGCTCGCGAAGGGCTGACGCCGCCGCTCGGTGGCTGTCTGCCGATGTTCATCCAGATGCCCGTGTTCTTCGGGCTCTACGCGTGTCTGCGCACGGCGTTCGAGCTTCGCCACGCGCCCTTCGCGCTGTGGATCGAGGACCTCTCGAAGCCCGATGCGATGCTGCCGCTCAACCTCGACACGCACCTGCCGCTCGTGGGCGTGATCGAGACTTTCAACCTGCTGCCGATCCTGATGATCGTGCTGTGGGTGTGGCAACAGAAGCTGATGCCGGTCCCGACCGACGAGCAGGCGGCGAAGATGCAGCGCATGATGATGTGGATGCCCGCGATCATGGGCATCTTCCTCTACAACTACGCCTCCGGCCTCTCGCTCTACATGATCGTGCAGTCGGGCCTCGGCATTCTCGAGATGACGGTGGTGAAGAAGATCTGGCCGATCGACGACTCGCTCCCGCCTCCGGGGCAGGAGCAGAAGTCGTGGATGCAGAAGATGATGGCGCGAGCAGAAGAAGCGCAGCGCGCGGCCGAGGCCTCGCGCGGCAAGGGCGGCAAGCGCAAGTAGCCCCATGGCGCACCGGAGCACCATCGCGGCGATCGCCTCGCCGCCGGGGCCCGGCGCGCGCGGGGTGATTCGCGTCTCGGGTCCGCGCGCCTTCGAGCTCGTGCGCGCGTGCGCGAGCTTTGACGAGGGCGGCGCGCTCGCGTCGCGCGGCGCGTGGCGCGGGCGGTTGCACGACGGCCAAGGCGCGCAGCCCGTGCTCGTGCTCGCGATGCCCGGGCCGCGCTCGTTCACGCGCGAGGATGTGTGCGAACTGCATCTTTGCGGCTCGCCCCCGCTGCTCGCCGCCGCGCTCGCGCGCCTCGTCGCACTCGGAGCGGAGCTCGCGGCTCCCGGCGAATTCACGCGGCGCGCGTTCGAGAGCGGGCGCATCGACCTCTCGCAAGCCGAGGGTGTGCTCGAGCTGGTGGCGGCGCAGGACGAGGCCGAGCGGCGGGCCGCAACCGCGCTGCTGTTCGGCGGGCTCTCGCAGCGACTCGCGTCGCTGCGCGCGCGCCTTTTCGAACTGCGCGTCTTGTGCGAGGCGAGTCTCGACTTCGACGAGGCGGACACCGGGCATGTGCCGCTCGAGGAGCTGCGTGAACGCGCGCGAACGGTGGAGGAGGAACTCGAGGTCGCGCTGGGCTGGGAGCGCGAGCGCACGCGGCGCACGGAACGGCCCCGCGTGGTGCTCGTCGGGCGACCGAACGCGGGCAAGAGCGCGCTGTTCAACGCGCTTGTCGGCGGTGCGGCGCTCGTCAGCGAGCGCGCGGGCACGACGCGCGATGCGCTGCGCGGCGTGTGGATCCTGCCGACGCTCGAGTGCGAGCTCGTGGACACGGCGGGAGAGAGCGCGGAGTTCTTGGCGCTCGAGCCGGAGCACCCCGACCGCGTTGCACAGCGCGTGGGGGAGCACGAGCGGCTCGCGGCGGATTTGCGGCTGCGCGTGTACGACGCGCGCGAGGCTGCGCCGCGCGAGAGCGCGGACGAGCTGCTGGTGCGCGCGAAGTGCGACCGCGCGCTCGAGCCGGGGCCGGGGATCCAGACCAGCGCGCTCGAGAGACGCGGGCTCGAAGAGCTGGCATTGGCGGTCGAGCTCGCGCTCGCGAGCCGGCCCACGGCCGCGGGCAGCGCCCGCGAGCTCTCGGAACGGCATGTGGAGGCTCTGCGGCGCTCGCGGCAGCGCGTGGCGGAGGGCCGGGCGCTGCTCGAGGCGGAGGGGCCGCTCGACCTCGTGGCGGAGTCCCTGCGCGCGGCCCTCGACGCGCTGGACGCGATCGCGGGCCACACCAGCCCCGAGGATGTGCTCGACGCCCTGTTCGCGCGTTTCTGCCTCGGCAAGTGACCTTGGGCGGGGGGCGCAGCCGGTCGGACTGGTTTCGCCCTCCAGACACAAGATATTGTAGGATCCACGGCCCTCCGGTCTGGCCGGAACGCCCCATGAAGTGCCCGCGTTGCAAGCAGGACAACGACCGAGTCGTCGACTCCCGCGCCGCCCTCGAAGGGGCCTCGATCCGCCGTCGCCGGGAGTGCCTCGAGTGCTACCTGCGCTACACCACCTACGAGCGCGCCGAGGAGACGCCACTGCGGGTGATCAAGAAGAACGGCGAGCGGGTGCGTTTCGAGCGCGAGCGCGTGCTGCGGGGGATGATGCGCGCCTGCGAGAAGCTCCCGGTCTCGACCGAGGAGCTCGAGAAGGCCGCAGCGCGCATCGAGGCGCGCTGTCAGGAAGAGTACGACCGTGAGCTGCCGAGTTCCGTGATCGGGAACCTCGTGATGGAGGAACTGAAGGGCTTGAATCAGGTCGCCTATGTGCGCTTCGCGAGCGTGTATCGCGAGTTCAAGGATGTAGTGCAGTTCCTCGACGAGTTGAACCCGATCCTCGAGCAGCGTCGTCCGGAGGGTGCGTAGGGTGCCGACGCGCGTGCGCAAGCGCGACGGACGGGAGGTGCCCTTCGACGCGCGCAAGATCGACGCCGCCGTCTCCAAGGCCCTCGAGGCCGCGGGGGAGGTCGATCCGGGCTTCGCGGGCGAGATTGCCGGCGTCGTCACGCTCACGCTCGAAGGGCGTTATGGCGCGCAGTCTCCGCCGGGTGCCGCGGTGCCCGGCATCGAGGAGATTCAGGACTTGGTCGAGCAGGCCCTGATCGAACTCGGCCGAGCCAATGTCGCCAAGACCTACATTCTCTACCGCGATCGGCGCGCGCGCGCGCGCGAGGCGCTGTCGGTGCACGACGGCGATGCTTCGGGCAAGCAGCCCGTCGAAGTGCAGGCCAAGGACCGCACGCAGGCTTGGAGCAAGGTGCGCATCGTGGCGGCGCTGATCAACGAGGCTCAGCTGCCGCGCGAGCTCGCGGAGAAAGTCGCCACGCGCGTCGAGGAGCGCGTGTTCGCGGCACGCTGGAGGCAGGTGTCCACCGCGCTCGTGCGCGAGCTCGTCGACAACGAGCTGCTCGACCTCGGCCTGTCCGCGGCGCTGCGGCGGCAGGTTTCGTACGGCCTGCCGAGCTTCGATCTGCGCAACGCGCTCGCGCATGAAGACGCGCCGCTCGATCCCGCGCGCGCACCGCAGGGCGAGGAACTCGCCGAGCGCGGCATTCACCAGCGCATCGCGGGCGATGTGCTGCGGCGCTTCGCGCTGCACGAGGTTCTGAGCGACGAGAGCGCGCGCGCGCACCTCGCCGGCGACTTGCATGTGCTCGACCTCGGCCGCCCGCAGCAGGCGCTGTGGTGCGCGGTTCCGGCGACGCTGCTGCAAGCGGGTGGCGCGCAGGCGGATGCTCCCTACGATGTGCTCGACGAGCTGGCGCTCGTGGCGCGCGATGTCGCGCATGGCGTCGTGCTCGAGGACGCGTCGGCGCTGCTCGCGCCGCTGTGCGCGAGCTCGCGTGGCTCCGCTCTCGAGATGTGGCTGCGCGCGCTGTGCGCGTGCGCCAGCGCGGCCGGTCGCTCGCTCGACCTGCAGGTCGGCGGCGGCGGTGCGCGTTCGCAGACGGCGACCGATCGCCTGATCGAGGCGCTCTCCGCGCTGCCGCACATGGGCCTTGCACCGCGGCTGTTCATCGATCACTCGGATCTCGCGCGGCGGCTCGAAGATCGCGGCGGAGATCCCGCCTATCTCGCGGCCGTGGAGTCGCTCTTGCTCGCGGGTCGGCTGGTGCCGACATGGGGCACGGAGGCGGTGGCGTGCGTGGGGCCGGGCCTGCATCGCCACGCGCACGAGCGCGCGACGCTCACATGTGGCGGCGCGGTCGCGATCAACCTGCCGCGCATCGCGCTGCGCGCGGGGCCCTGGCGCGAAGACCGCGCGCTCGAGTTGCTCTCGGGCGCGGTCAGGGCGGCCGTCGAGGCACTCGCGGACCTCGCGGCGTTCCAGCGCCGCACGCGCGGCTCGCGGCCCGGCGACTTGCGCGGGCGGCTCGCCTATGCGGTGACTCCGGTGGGCCTGCGCGAAGCGCTCGCGACGCTCGGCGATGGCGATGTGCGGCCCGACCAGGGTGCGCGGGTGGTGGGATTCCTCGCCGAGGCCTTGCAGCGCGCGGGGGATGCGAAACGCATCGCTGTGGCGCTCACCCCGTACTTCGGCGAGCAGGCTCGCGCGCGCTTCGCGGAGCTCGATGCGGCGCTGCCGCAGCACGCCCAGCACTTGCTCTTCGGCGACATCGCTTCGGTCGCGTCGCGCGCACCGTATGTCGCCGGTTACCGGCTCTCGCCCGTGCACGGGCGCACGCCGTGGTCCGCGGAAGCCGTGCTGCTCTCGACCGTCGAGGTCGGAGCCCTGCATCCCCTGCCCGAGGACACTTCGCGCGGCGGTCCGCTGTCGCTCGTGGAGTCCTGGCGCCGTTTCGACCGGTTGCGTGAGGATTCCGGCGATCACGAGCGCGTTCCGCCGTCCTCCGTGGCCTCCGAAGAGTCCCACTTGTTCGACCCCGAGATCCGCACCACACAAGCGCCCGCGCGCGAGCGCGCGAGCGGTCCCTCCCGCTGACCATGCGACTGCAACGCATCGAACTGTTCGGCTTCAAGTCCTTCGCCGATCGCACGACGCTCAACTTCTACGATTCTCTCACCGGCATCGTCGGCCCCAACGGATGCGGCAAGTCGAATGTCGTCGATGCCGTGCGCTGGGTGCTCGGCGAGACGCGCCCCACGTCCATGCGCGGTGGCGAGATGTCCGATGTGATCTTCAAGGGCTCGGTTTCGCGCCCGCCGATGAATGTCGCGGAAGTCACGCTCGTGCTCGACAACACCTGCGGCACGATCGCCCAGCAGGGCTTGGAGGTGGCGATCACGCGCCGCGTGTACCGCTCGGGCGAGGGCGAGTATCTGATCAACGGCGAGCGCGCGCGCTTGAAGGACGTGCGCGACATGCTGTTCGACACGGGGCTCGGCAGCCGTGGTTACGCGGTGCTCGAGCAGGGCAAGATCGACGCGGCGCTGTCGGCCAACTCGCTCGATCGCCGCGCGATCTTCGAGGAAGCTGCCGGTATCAGCCGTTACAAGGTCAAGCGCAAGGAAACCGACGCCAAGCTCAAGCGCGTCGAGGGCGACCTGATGCGCCTCGACGATGTGCTCAAAGAACTCGGCAGCCGCGTGCGCTCGCTGAAGATCCAGGCCGGCAAGGCCGAGCGCTTCGTCGCGGCGCGCGAGCTGTGGAAGGGTCGGCGCTCGCGCTACCTCAAGCATCGCCTGCACGAGGGTCGCAGCGCTCTCGCGGGCCTGTCCGAGCAGATTTCGGCGCTCGAGGCGCGCTGCGAGCAGCTCAAGAGCTTGCGCGCCGACGGCGAGGCCGATGTCAGCGCTCGCGAGCGCGAGCAGGAGACGATCTCGGCCGAGATCGACCGTCTCTCGGGCGAGATTCGGCGTCTCGTCGGCGAGGACAGCGAGAGCGCCGAGCGTCAGCGCCAGCTCGAGTCCCGCGCGGCGGACCTTCGCCGCAGCTCCGAAGGCGAGGCGCGCCGGGCGCTCGAGCTCGGGGGCGTCGTGCAGACGCGCGGCATCGAGATCGCGGATGTGCGCGCGCGGGCCGCGGCGATCGAAGAGCAGCTCTCGCAGTCGCGCAGCGCGGCGGACGGCGAGCAGGTGACATTGCGCGAGACGCGCAACACGCAGCGCGAGCTGCGGGCATCGTGCGAACGCCAGAACCAGCTCGTGCTCTCGCACCTCAACGAGCGCACCGCGGCCCAGAACCTCGAGCGCACGATCGAACTGTCGCGTCCGAGTCTGTCGGAGCGCTTGCAGCGCGCGCAGCTGCGCATGGAGGAGTCCGGTCGCGAGGTCGAGGTATTGCAGGGCGATCAGGCCGCCGCCGAAGGCCGCGTGATCGACGGGCAGAATGACCTCGCAGTGGCGGAAACATCGCTGCACGACTTGCAGGCTGGGCAGCAGGCGCTCGAGCGCGAGGAGCAGGAACGCCGCGCCACGCGCTCGAAGCACGAGGTGGAGCGCGCGCGCATCTCGAGCCGCATCGACACGCTCAAGGACATGGAACACGAGCGCTCGAGCCTCGAAGCGGGCGCTCGCGCGCTGCTCGAGGGCACGCGCCGCGGACAAGGCCCCTGCGAGCCGGAGCAGCTCAAGGGGCTGGTCGCCGACCACCTGCGCACCTCGACGCGGCTCGCGCGCGCGCTCGACGCGGCGCTCGGGCCGGCGGCACTCGGACTCGTCACGCTCGGGCCCGATCTCGCCGGCCGCATGCTGCGCTGGCTCTCGGAGCGCAAGTGCGGACAGGTGCGCGTCTATGTGCCGAGCGGGATCGGCGCGCGCGAACAAACCAAGCGCGACGCCGCGCTCGCGGCGTTCCCGCGCCTGCTCGATGAGGTCGAGTGCAGTGTCGGCTTCGAGCCGCTCGCCGCGCTGCTCGTCGGTGATGTGCTCGTCGTCGAGGAACTCGAGCTCGCGCTCGCTCTCGTGCGCGAGCATCCGCAGTGGCGTTTCGTCACGCCCGAGGGTGACCTCGTCAGCGTCGCTGGCGTGTTCGGCGGGCACCGCGAGGTGACGCAGGGCGCCGTCGGGCGTCGCTCGACTGCTGCCGAATTTGCGCGCGAGCTCGAGGCGATCGAGAAGGCGATCCGGGAGGAGACGGTGGAGCTCGAACGCCTCGCGGGCGAACGCCGCGTCGTGGCCGAGCGCCGCGCGCACGCGCAGTCGGAGTGCGATCGTCGCCGGCAGCAACTGACCGATGCGCGCGCACAGGTGCAGACTGCCAAGGCGCGCCTCGCCGACTTGAGCCGCGTGGCCGGTCAGCTCACGCGCGAGCACGAGGCGATTCTCGCCGATGAACGCCGACTCGATTCCGAGCTCGAGGGAACCCAGAAGCGTCACGCGACCGCGCAAGCGAACTTTGCGCGCGAGAACGAGAGGCTCGCGACTCTCGACGCCGAGCGCGTGGCGCTCGAGGCGCGCCTCGAGACGCTGCAGTCGAGCGCCAGTTCGGCGGAGAGCGTGGTCATCCGCCAGAACGCGGAGCTAGGGACGCTGCACACGCGCGTGCGCGACCTCGACCGCGGGCTGTCGGAGGCGCGCGCGGAGCTCGAGCGCTCGGAGCGGCTCTCGCGGGAGCAGGCGGAGGCCGCGGATGCGGCCGTGTCCGAGGCGGCGCGCGTTCGGACGCGCGGCGACGAGGTGCTCGTCGAGCGCGCGGCGGCAGATTCGCGCTTCAAGGAACTGCGCGAGGCCGAGGTCGCGGGTCGCGAGGCCGTCAGCGTATTCCGTGCGCGTGTCGACGCGGTGACGCGTGAACTCGAGTCGCTCGCGAGCGAGCTCTCGGAGCGGCGCATGGACGCGCAGAAGATCGAGCTCGTCGCAGCGGAACTCGTGGTCCGCACGCGCGAGGATCTCGGCATCGGGGAGGTCGAGTTGCTTCACGGGTTCGAGCCCGAGGAGCGTTTCGCGGAGGAAGGCGCGCTCGACGCGCTCGAGCAGGAAGTCGCCGAGCTCAAGCGCGGGCTCGACGCCATCGGACCTGTGAACACCGACGCCGTGGCCGAGCTCTCGGAGTCGCAGACGCGCTTGGATTTCCTCACCGGACAGCGCAGGGACATCGAGGAATCGCGCAAGGTGCTGGCCGACGCGCTCGCACACCTGAACATCGAGAGTCAGCGACTGTTCGAGCAGACATTCGAGGAAGTACGCAAGCATTTCAACGATCTGTTCCGCCAGTTGTTCCAAGGCGGTAAGGCCGACCTCGCGATCGAGCAGGGCGTCGATCCGCTCGAGGCCGGTGTCGAGATCTCCGCGCGTCCGCCGGGACGCGAGATGCTGCCAATCCGCATGCTTTCGGGTGGGCAGCGCACGATGACGGCGCTCGCGCTTCTGTTCGCGGTGTTCCGCTCTCGTCCGAGCCCGTTCTGCGTGCTCGACGAAGTCGACGCTGCGCTCGACGAGTCGAATGTCGGTCGCTTCCTCGGCATGATTTCGACCTTCCGCACGCAGTCGCAGTTCGTGGTGGTGACCCACAACAAGGGCACCATGGGCGCCTGCGATCGCCTGTACGGCATCACGATGGAGACCAAGGGCGTCTCGTCGTGGGTGTCCGTGCAGTTTCAGGATGTCGAGAAGTTCGTGCCTGAGATCACCAGCGGAGTCGCGGCGACGGCCGCCGACGAGGTGCCCGAGCGCGCTCCGCGCGTCGTGGCGGTCGACGACGAGCCGCTGCCCGAGTACATGCTCGTTCCTCCGGCGGCAGCGTCGATCGCTGCCGAGGTTGCACCCGAAGTTGCGCCAGAAGGTGTGTTCGACGCCGAGGTCGCCCGCCCGCAGGCCTGAGCAGGCGGCTGGCGGCCGGGAAGGGGGAGCTGGCCGGGCGAGCCGGGCCTTCCGGCACCGGCCGATCCACGCTTGCGCGGCGGGTGCGGGACTCTCGTCGCGCGCGGGCTGTCGGCCGCGCGCCGGGTTGGACTCAGCTGGGTGGTGCGGTCGATAAGATCTGCTGTTGGCATGGTCTCGCTGCGCCCGTTCCTGCGCCTCCTCGTGCTCGCACTCGGCGCGAGTCCTCTCGTGGGGCAAGACGAGCCTCGCTATCGCACCTGCGAGGAGCTCGAGCGCTCGCTCGACGAGCTCGCCGCGCTCGAGGGGACGCGCGTGGCACGTCTTTCCCACCCCCTGCTCGCGGCGGCGGGCGTGGTGGCGTTCGAGATCGCGAGCAAGGGTCCGGTGGATCGATCCGGGCGACCGACGCTGCTCGTGCTCGGCGGTTTCGACGGCCTCTCGCTCTCGGGCGCTGAGGCCGCCGTGGCCTGCGCGCGCGCCCTCGGTTCGCCAGCGAGCCCGCTCTTGCCCGACATCAGCGTGGTCGTGATTCCGTGTGCCGCGCGGGCCGCGCTCACGCGCTATCGGACGCAGCAGCGCGGCGACGGTGGCGACGACACGCCGGTGGACACCGATCGCGACGGGAGTGTCGACGAGGACGGGCCCGATGACCTCGATGGCGACGGGTTGATCCTGTCGATGCTCGTCGAGGATTCCGCCGGCGGCTGGGTGCTCTCCGATGACGATCGCTTTCTTGTTCCGGCGGGCCCGCTCGATGCGCCGCGACTCGCGCTGCGGCCAGAGGGGCGCGATGACGACGGAGACGGTCGCTACAACGAGGACGGTCCGGGTGGTGTCGCGCTCGAGCGCAACTTCCCGCTGGAGCGTCCCGCCGCGGATCCGAGCACGGGGACGCTGCCCCTGTCCCAGCCCGCCGCGCGCGCGCTCGCGGACTTCGTGCTCGAGCGCCGAGTGTTCGCGGTGCTCTCCCTCCAGGGGGCGCACGGCGCGCTCGCCAGTCCCGGCGGAACGGCGGCGATCGAGAGTTGGGCCGTGCCCGATCGCGCGCTGTACGAGCTGTGCGTGCGCGAGTTTCGCACGGCCACGGGGCGGGCGCAGTCGGGCGCGCTGTCGCGCCGCGCCGCGCGGCTCGTCGATCAGGGCGGAGTGGCGCAGGACTGGTTTGCCGTCGTCGGAGGTGCCCTGTCGCTCGAGCTCGCGCCGTGGGGCCCGGGCGTGGTCGTGACCACGCCCGGACTCATGCTCGATGCTCGTTTCGAGCGCGCGGCGGCTCCCGCCTCGCGTCCGCCGCTCGAGCGCGATCTGCGCTGGCGGCCCTATGTCGATGATGTGACCGGCGGTGCCGCGTTCGTGCCGTGGACGCCGCACTTGCTCGGCAGCGCGCGCGTTCGCATCGGAGGCTGGAAGCCTTGGACGATCGAGAATCCGCCGCCCTCGGAACTGGCCCGCGCGCTCGCAGGGATCGAGCGTTTCGCGCTCGCGCTCGCCCAAGGCGCGCCGCGACTTGAGATCGAAGTGCGCGCGGAACGCGACGGACGGATCGCGACGCTGCGCGCGCGAGTGCGCAACGCGGGGCGTCTGCCGACATCGCTCGCGGCACGCTCCGCCGTGCGCTCGCACGGCGGAGTGACGCTCGAGCTCGCGCTGGAGGACGGACAGGATCTGCTCGCGGGGCGCGAGCTCGATGAGCTCGCTGCCCTGGCGGGCGGTGAGAGTTCCGCCGAACGCGAGTGGATCGTGCTCGCGCCCGAGGGCTCGAGCCTGACATTGCGTGCCGTGGCGCCTTGGTGCAATCCCTCGAGCGTAAAGGTGCGTCCATGAGCGCCCTGTTCGCGCTCATGGCGCTGTGGGCGCAGGACCCGCTGCCCGCGCCGGTGCCCGAAGTCGCTCCGGCCGCGCCGTCGGGGCCGGAAGGTTACTGCACCCCGCGACGACTCGCGCTCGTGCTCGAGGAACTCGCGACCAAGCACCCCGATCTCGTGCGGGTCGAGTCGCTCGGCCGCAGCGCATCTGGCCTGGAGATCCCGCTCGTCACGCTCGCCCTGCTCGAAGGGGACTCGCCGCGCTCGCGGCCCGCAGTGCTGCTCGTTGCGGCGTTCGGCAGCGAGGACCTCTTCGGAACGGAGCTTGCGCTCGCGCTCGTGCGGCAGTGCGTGGCAGAGGCACATCACGAGGGCCCGGTCCGGCAGTTGCTCGGGCGAGTTGCCGTGTATGTCGTACCCGCCCTCCATCCGGATGTGCGCTCGCAGGCGCTCGCTGGACTCGAGTCTGGAATGTTGGCGAGTGCACCGCGGCGCGTGGAACTCGACAGCAATTTCCCGGCCGGATGGGATCCGCTCGCGGAGGCGGGAGCGGGGCCGTACCCCTTGTCCGAACCGGAGTCGCGCGCCCTGGCGGAGTTCCTCGTCGCGAACCCCAATGTGTCCGCCTGCCTGCGCCTCGTACCTCCGTCGCTGGAGCGTCCCCTCGCGGTGTCGTGGCCCGCAGCGGATGTGCGCGCTCAGTCGGAGTGGTTCGAGGGACTCGGGGCGGGGGGCCTCGAGCTCGCCGCTCGCTCGCCGGGGTCGTTTCTGCGCTTCGCCTACGAGGAGCGCGGCGCCTTCGTCTTGGCTTTGCCGTGTTCGTTCGAGCGGGGCGGGCCGCTCGCGCTCCCGCGCATCGGGGACATTCCACGGCTCTCGCGCGAGGCACTCGCGGGCGTGCTGCACGCGGCGCGCGCGCTGCCGACCTTGAGCTTTTGCGCCCCCACGGTCGGCGCCCTCGGGCCTGCGCAGTGGAGCCTCGACATCGCGGTCACGAACAGTGGAGCGCTGCCGACCGCGAGCGCGCGCGCCCGCGAGCTCGAGCTGCTGACCATGCCCGAGCTCGTCGTCCACGGCGCTCGAGTCGTCGCCGCTGCGTCGATCGTCGAGGGAGAGTCGAAGTCGATGCCCGTTCGCGGGTCGAAGGTCACGCTGGCGGAACTTGGCGGCGGCGAGCGCGTCGGCGTGCGGCTGTTTCTGTCGGCCGCCTCGGCGACCGATGTGCGCATCGAGGTGCGCTCGGCGCGCGCCGGCAGTGCGAGCGTTGCTGCGCGGCTCGAGTGAAGCCGCGCGGCGCGCGTCTCAGCGTTTCGAAGCGAGGCGTGCTTCGAGGTCGGGCAGGGCGGCGAGCACGATGCGCGCGGTGAGTCCGAGGCTCTGCTCGCTGCACTTGTCGAGCGTGTCCTCGTGCGTGTGCCACCAGGAGTTGTCCGGACCGTAGGTGAAGTCGATCAGGTCGAGCGCGGGGATGCCCAGCTCGAGGAACGAGAGGTGGTCATCGGCGATGGCATCGCGCGGTCCGTCGATGTGCGCTGCAAGTCCTTCGCGGCGTGCCGCGGCGAAGACGAGCTCGGTCATCCATGCGGTCGAGTATGAATCGCGATGGAAGCGCAAGTCTCGATCGCCGCACATGTCGAGCACGATCACGGCCTTGGTGCGCTCGCGCTCGCCGCGGACCTTTAGCTGCGCGGCGTGGTGCTTGCTTCCGTAGCGGTTGTCCGGGTCGACCCACTGCGGGCGCACCGCTTCCTCGCCGTCGACGAACAGGAAGCGCAGCGCGATCTCGCGGGGTCCGGCCGTGGAGATGGCGCGCGCGAGTTCCAGCAGGGTGGCGGTGCTCGAGCCCGCGTCGTTGGCTCCGACGAAGGGGAAGTCCATGCGCTTTGTGTCGAAGTGCGACACGAGGATCAGCAGGGGGGCTTGGGTGTCTCCCGATCGCGGCGGCAGATCCGCGTAGATGTTGGCGAAGTCGACCTCGCCGCGCGGAGTCGGAGCACGAAACGGCTCGCGGCGCGGTGCGAGCCCGGCGGCGCGCAGCTCCGCTTCGAGCCACGCACGGGTGGCGTCGAGAGCGGCGCTGCCGGCGGGACGCGGGCCGAAACCCACTTGCTTCTCCAGATCGCGCCACGCGCGCGCTGCATCGAAGACGAAGGCCGCCGCCCGCGGCGTCTCGACGGCGGGCGCGGGGGACGGCGAGGGCTCTGGACAGGACGCCAGGCACGCCGCCGCGAGGGGAGCGAGCAGGAAGGGAGCGAAGCGGCTGCGTCCGGACGGCATGGGAACGAAGGGTAGCTCGTGCCGCCCCGCTGCTCCAAGGGAGCAGCGCTCGGCGGGGCGTGCGCCTGCCTGCCACGCTCGCTTCCAGCCGTTCGCGGCTGGGGTTTCGCGAGCGGCTCGGATGTCCTTGCCACGCCTGCGCCACGCGGGCCGGTTCGCTGCGGTCGCAGGAACGCATTTCCGTGCGCGAGACGCAAGAACGCCCGCTCGGGCGCCCGAAGAGACTCTCCAAAGTCCCGCCGCGCCGACCGCGCGCGCGGGCCCACCCGCCCATGCACGATCCCCGACCGTCCCTGATGGACCTCGCCCTGTTCGCCCAGGACGCCGAGCAACGCCGCGAGCTCTCGTTCGAGGGGAGCTTCGCCGACTACCTGGCGTTGCTCGAGGAGCGGCCGGCGATCGCGCGCAACGCGTTCCAGCGCATGGTCGACATGCTCGAGCACTTCGGCAGCGAGCCCTCGCGCGAGCGTGGCGCGCGCCGGCGCTGGAAGCTGTTCGACGATCCGCTCGGCGGCGGGCGCGACGCGGTCTACGGACTCGACGGTGCGATCGAGCAGCTGGTCGCGACCTTCCGCGCCGCTGCGCTCGGACTCGGGCCCGAGCGACGCGTGATCCTGCTGCATGGTCCGGTCGGATCCGCCAAGAGCACGATTGTGCGTCTCCTGAAGCGCGGACTCGAGCATCACTCGCGAACCGACGACGGAGCACTCTACACCTTCGAGTGGGAAATCGATGGACAACGCTACCCCTCACCCATGCGGCAAGACCCGCTCCTGCTCGTGCCTCGCGAGGCGCGCGCCGAGATCGAGCGACGGCTCAACCGCGAGCTGTGCCGGGAGTGGACCTTGCACATCGAAGGCGAGCTCGATCCCGTCTCGCGACATTGGATGGGCGAGCTGCTGCGGCGCTACGGCGGCGACTGGTCGCGCGCGATCGAGCATGTGCGCATCAAGCGACTGGTGCTGTCCGAGGAGGAGCGCGTTGGCATCGGCACATTCCAGCCCAAGGACGAGAAGAACCAGGACTCGACCGAGCTCACCGGCGATGTCAACTACCGCCAGCTCGCGGAATACGGCAGCGACTCGGACCCGCGCGCCTTCAGCTTCGACGGCGAGTTCAACATTTCGAACCGTGGTCTGCTCGAGTTCATCGAAGTGCTCAAGCTCGATGTCGCGTTCCTCTACGACTTGCTCGGGGCGTCGCAGGAGCATGCGATCAAGCCGCGCAAGTTCGCGCAGACATCGATCGACGAGGTGATCCTCGGCCACACCAACGAGCCCGAGTACAAGAAGCTCGCCTCGAACGAGCTGATGGAGGCCTTCCGTGATCGCACGATCAAGATCGATGTGCCCTACAACCTCGCGGTTTCGGACGAGATCCGCATCTACGAGCGCACATTCCACGCTTCGCGCTTGAAGGGGCGAACGATCGCGCCTCACGCGCTGCGGATGGCGGCGTTGTGGGCCGTGCTCACGCGCCTGGAGGAGCCGCGCCAGACAGGGCTTGGGATCGTGCGCAAGGCGCGTCTCTACGATGGAGAGAGCGTGCCGGGTCACGGTCCGGAAATGGTGGCCGAGCTGCGCAAGCAGGCTCCGCGCGAGGGACTGAGCGGGGTTTCGCCGCGCTATGTGCAGGATCGCATCGCGGCCGCGCTGGTCGGCGAGCGCTCCACCGTGACGGCGCTCGACATTCTCGCGAGCCTCGAGAGCGGCCTGTGGCACTCGAGCCTCGTTTCCAGCGACGACACGCGCCGACGCTACGCCCAGCAGATAGCGCTCGTGCGCGAGGAGCACGAGCAGGTGGCACGCGAAGAAGTGCAGGCCGCGCTGGCCGCCGATGGCGAGGCGCTCGATCGCCTGTGCGCCAAGTACATCGAAAACGTGCGCGCCCAGGCGACGCGCGAGAAGGTTCCCGACGCCTTCGGTCGGCCCTTGGCTCCCGACGAGCGGCTGATGCGTTCGATCGAGGAAAAGCTCGAGATCGCCGATGCGCGTCGCGACGACTTCCGCATCGAGCTGCTCAACTTCGTCGCCCAGCTGCAACACGACGGACGTTTGTTCGAATGGCGCACGAACCGGCGCCTGCTGCGTGCGATCGAACAGAAGGCCTTCGAAGACGCGCGCGACACGATCCAGCTCGTCGGGGACCAGTCGAATGTCGTCGATCCCGATGCACGGGAGAAGCACGCGCGCCTGCGCTCGCGGCTCGTGCGGCAGTTCGGCTACGACGAGTTGGCCGCGGACGAGCTGCTCGCGCTGGTGGCGAGCCTGTTCGCGCCCACGGCGTCACGCTCGCGCGGACACGAGGCCGCCTAGGCCGTGGACCGCATCGAGGCCGATCGCGCGCGCTTTCGCGAGATCGTTCGCGGGCGCATTCGTGCCGACCTCGGGCGCTACCTGTCGACTTCCGAGCTGATCGCGCATGTCGGAGAGCGGGCGGTCAGCGTTCCGATCCCGCAGGTCGAACTGCCGCGCTTCGAGTTTGCGCTAGGCGACGAGGAAGGCCACGGACAGGGTGGCGGTCCGCGCAGTGGGCACTCTTCGTCGCGCGGTGATGCAGAGGCTGGAGAAGGCGCGGCGGGCGACGCCCTCGGCCAGCATGCGCTCGAGGTCGATGTGGAACTCGAGGAACTCGCCCAGATGCTCGGTCGCGAGCTCGAGCTGCCAGACATTCAGCCGCGCGGACGCCGCGACCAGGTCGGCGACGGCCCGCGCTACGGTGGACTTCGAGCGCGTGGTCCGGATTCGCTGCGACACGCGCGGAGAACATTCGCAGCTGCCCTGCGTCGCACGGTGGCATCGCGTGAGTGGAATCCGGCGCACCCGCGCGTGATCCCCGTCAAGGACGACCTGCGCTTCCGTGCGCCAAGGCCAGCAGCGCGCCCGCAGAGTTCCGCGGTCGTGTTCCACATGATGGACGTGTCGGGCTCGATGGGGCGCGAGCAGAAGGAGATCGTCCGGCTCAAGGCCTTCTGGATCGACACATGGTTGCGCAGTCAGTATCGAAACCTCGAGGTCGTGTACATCGTTCACGACGCGGCCGCGAAGGTCGTGGATCACGACACCTTCTTCCATGTGCGCGAGGCCGGAGGCACGCGCATCAGCTCGGCCTACGAGCTGTGCCTGCAGGTCATGCGCGAGCAGTATCCTCCGGAGCTGTGGAATGTCTATCCGTTCCACTACTCCGACGGGGACAACTGGTCCGCGCGCGACACCGAGCGCTGTGTCGAGCTGCTGCGCACCGAGTTGCTCCCGAGCGTCAACCAATTCTGCTACGGGCAGGTCCGGAGCGCGTACGGATCCGGGCAGTTCAAGAAGGACCTCGATCTCGCGTTCGGCGCTGATTCTCGACTCGTCACGGCGAGCGTGGCCGATCGTGGCGAGGTGCTGGGCGCGATTCGTGCGTTTCTCGGGAGCGGGCGCTGATGGGCTCGCGCGCGTTTGCATCGACATCGCTGACTCCCTCGCTCGCGAACTGGGCCCGGCGCATCGAGGAGGCGGCACGCGGTCATGGTCTCGACTTCTTTCCACTGAAGTTCCACTGCGTCGATGCGAGCGATGTCCACGCGCTGGCCGCGCTCGGGGGCTTTCCTGTGCGCTACCCGTCGTGGCGCTTTGGCATGGAGTACGAGCGCCTCGAGAAGGCTCACGGCTGGGGGCAGGCCCGCATCTACGAGTTGGTGATCAACACCGATCCTGTCGTGGCGTGGCTCGTGCGCTCGAACGTGGAGAGCGAACAGAAGCTCGTGATGGCGCATGTCTGTGGGCACGCCGACTTCTTCCGCCACAACACATGGTTCGCCGGCACGGATCGGAACATGCTCGCGACGATGGCGCGCCATGCGGAGCGCATGCGCGAGCACATCGAGCGACACGGCCAAGAGCGCGTCGAGCGGTTTCTCGACGGCGTGCTGTGCCTCGACAACCTGCTCGATCCGTACCGCGACCAGCGCTCCCGTTGGGCTTGCAGCGGCGCGGGGACGCTGACGCTCCCGACATACGATGTGCTGGCCTGGCTCGTCGAGCATGCGCCGCTCGAGGACTGGGAGCGCGACGCGACCGGCATCGTGCTCGCCGAGGCACGCTACTTTCTGCCGCAGCGGCTCACCCGCATCGTGAACGAAGGCTGGGCCTGCTACTGGCACAGCAGGATCCTGACCGGCGGCGTTCTCGACGCTAGCGAGATCATCGACTTCGCGGATTGTCACAGCGGCGCGACGCAGCAAGGCCCCGGCCGGATCAACCCCTACAAGCTCGGACTGGCGCTCTGGCGCCACGCGGAGCGGCGGGGAGACGACCTCTTCCGGCTGCGCAGCCTCCACGACGATGCTTCGTTCGTCGATGCGCTCGTCGACGAGGAGTTCGTCGCTTCCGGGGAGATCGCGCTGCCCGTGCGGACGCGGCGCGCTCAGGCGGGCGACGGGCGCGAGCGCGATCCGCGGCATGTGAAGGAGCGGCTGCTCTCGCAGCTCGCGTGGGGTGGCGCGCCGCGCATCGAGCTCGTCGAGGCGCAGCGCACTCGGGATCTGCGTCTCGTGCACCGTCACGATGGACGAGACCTGAACCTCGAGCGCGCCGGCGAGACGCTCGCCCGCGTCGAGTCGCTCTGGCGCGCGCCGGTCGTGCTCGAGACGATCGAGAAGGGCAGCCCGCGCCAACTGCGATGCAGCGGCGGTCGGATCGAGCGAGACGAGTCGGACGGGGAGGCGTCCATCGACCTCGCGAGCTAGGTCGGTGCGCCGGTTCGAGCGGCGTGCAGCGCGTGCCGCCAGTCTGCGAGGAGGCGCGCCCGCGGGCGCTCGACACTGACGGGACGAGCACGGTCCGTTCCACGGCGCCCACACACGCCGCGGGCGCGCTCACATGAAGTTGCGCGTGTGCAGGCCGCTGAGTTCGGCCGCCTCGCGCTCGTCGAAGCCGAGCTTGCGCAGCCGCAGCCTGCGTCCGGCGTCCATCTGGCCGAGGAGCTCCTGCACGCGCGCGTGACCTTGCGCGATCGCTTCGGGATCGAACGAGCCTGCCGCGAGCAGCACCAGCGCATCGAAGACTTCCTCGTTGAGACCGGCGCTCGCGCGCAGTGCCTCATGGCGCTGTGTGATCGCGGCGGCGAGGCGAGCGCGCAGCGTCGCGTCGGCTCGCGCGTGCTCTCCGAGGTGCGCCATGGCGAAGGCGACATGGCGAGCCTCGTCGATCGCCACGCGGCGCATGATCTCGGCGCTCGCCGCGTCGGGCGCGTGCTCGCGCAGGAAGGCGAGCAGGTTGAGGAACGTGCCCTCACCGAGCACGCTGAGCAGCAGCGCAGCGCGCGCGAAGTCCGGCTCCTCGACGAGCGTGCGCAGCGAGGCTTGCCCTCCGACCGTCGAGAGTCCGAGCTCGCCGCGGCGCAGCGCGGCTCGCCGCGAGAACACCTCGATGTGCCGAGCCTCCTCGGCCGCTTGCAGCGCGAGCAGTTGCACGACCTCGCGGAAGTGGGGGTGGACCTGCGTCGCGAAGCGCGCGGGCACGAGCAGTGCGGCCGTCTCGTTTTCGATCAAGAACGTCAGGACGCAGACCAGCGCGTCCTCGACCTCGTCAGGATGCTCGAGCGGCGCGTCCCACGGAATGTCGGCGGACGGATCCCACTGCGCGGCGGCGGCGGCGCGGTAGAGCTCGGCCGCGCTCGAAAACCAGATCTCCTCGGCGCGGTCGAGTCGAAAGCCGAGCGCTTGCCCTCCGGCTTCGACGAGCGCGCCGCGCGCCGCGAGCCCCCAGCACGGCCGGGCGTGCTCGGCCACGGAAGACGGCTCCGGCGCTCCGGCGCGCTGTGCACCTCGGCGGCGGGCCTGCGTCGAGGGGCCGAAGCGCAGCGCCCAGCCGCCGCGCCCTTCCACGAGCGCGTGACCACCCGCGCGCGCCCAGGCCGCGAGATGCAGCCCCAGTTCCCTCGCGCTGCCGGTGATCTCGAGCTCGTCGCCGGGCTGCGCGCGGCGCAGCTCGCGCGCGAGCAGCACGCCCGCGCCGCGGTCGAAGCCCAGCCCCGCGAGAGCGAGTGAACGACGCACGAGCGCTACGCCGCTCCCATGGAACGCAGGAACGGCGCGAGCCAGCGCGAGCGGTCGCAGGCTTGCTCGAGCAGCGCGTAGCCGCTCGTGCGGCCGGGCAGCCAGGCCTTGAGTCCCTCGAGATCCATCAGCGGTCGCACGGCGGCATCGTCGTAGCGCATGCCGAGCAAGAGCTCGCGCAAGCGTGCGATCGGCGCGGCGTCGGCGCCGTCGAGCACCGTGAAGTTGCAGTGGTCGAACAGACCTGTCCGGTCGAGCACGCGCGTCGAAGCGCGCGGCAGGCTGCCATCGGTGGAGAAGGCGAGGTGGTTGCCGTCGATCATGCAGGCCGCGTCGATCTCGCCGCGCACGAGCGCCTGCGCCGCGAGGCGCTCGCCTCCGACGTGGTCGCCGTGCTTGCCGACGAGCACGTCGAAGCGCCGCACTTCGAAGTCGCGGCCAGCGAGCAGGCCGTGCTGCGCGAGGTGCTCGAGCGGAATCAGCGTGGCTTGCGGCGAGTCTTGCGCGCCGACGCCGACGACCTTGCCCGCGAGATGGGCGAGCGATCGCACGGGCCCTTCCTCGCGCACGGCGATCACGCTCCTGAGATCGCAGTCGGTGTCGCGCATCGCGAGCGCGCTGGCGCGAGTGTTGCGCGCGCGAGCGACGCGCTCGGTCTCGATCCATGCCAGCGGCGAGTTCCACGCGACGTCGAATGCGCCAGCGAAGTGCTGCTCGACCTGCCGCTCGTAGTTGGTGTAGAGCACGTAGTCGAACGCGAGGCCGTGAGCGGCGAAGAAGGCCTGAAAGCCGTCCCAGATCGTGACGACCTTGGGGTCGTAGGCCACGGCGCCGAGGCGAATGGAGTGCGGCATCGAGCGCTCTCCCTAGAACAGCGGCAGGCCGGTCGCCGCCTTGCCGATGAAGTCGTAGAGCTGGTCGGTCGTCGGCGCCATGACGAGCGAGGCGCGCGTGTCTCGGAAGCGGCGTTCCACGCCCACGTCCTTGCGAAACGCCATGCCCCCGCACACGCGCATGGCCGTGTCGAGCACCTCGCGCGCGGTCTCGGCGCTCGCGGCCTTGACTTCGAGCACGCGCAGCATCGCGTCGGGACGGCCGGTCTCGAGCGCCGCGAGCGTGTCCTGCCACAGCGTGCGCGCCATGTCGGTCTGGATGCGCATGCGCGCGACGTAGGCACGGATCGTCGGCAGTTCGGCGAGCGAGCTTCCGAGGTGTTCGTAGCGCTGGCTGCCGACGTGCTCCGCCGTCTTCGCCACGGCGGCCTCGCACATGCCGATCGATCCGGCGGAGGTCAGCACATTGAAGAGCGGCAGCACCGTCTGCATCATGATCGCGAAGCCTGCTCCGTCGGCGCCGAGTCGCGCGCTCGCGGGCACGCGCACGCCGACGGCCGTGACGGGCGCGGAGTCGTTGCCGCGCAGGCCGAGGCCGTCGAAGGGGCGATCGACCGAGAGCCCCTTGGAGCGCGCGGGCACCAGCCACAGGCTCGACAGCTCGCTCCCGGAAGTCGGGCGGCTGGACCACACGTAGGCGCTCGCGTGCTGCGCCGAGGTGATCCAGCTCTTGTGGGCGTCGAGCACGACGTCCCCCGCCTCGGCGCGCGCCGTGCTGGTGGGAGCCCAAAAGTGCGAGCGCGAACCAGCTTCGCTGAAGGCGAGGGTCGAGACGTGGCGGCCCGCCGCGAGCTCGCGGCGAACCTCGAGCGAGCCGTGGGCTTCGATCACGGCGGCGCCGGCGTAGTGCATGGTGAGCACCAGGGCCGACGAGCCGCACTCGCGGGCCACGCGCTCGACGGTTTCGGCGGCTTCGCGCGGCCCCGCACCGTGCCCGCCGACGTCCTTGGAAGAGAGCAGGCCGAGCAGGCCCTGCGCGCGGGCGGCGGCGATGAATTCCGTCGGATAGGCGGCGTTCGCATCGATGCGCGGCGCGTGTTCCCGGGCGACGTGGGCGAGCGCTTCGGACGCGGCGAGGTGGTCGAACTTCATGCGGGCGAGGGTGGTGGGGGTAGGCCACCGTCGCCCGGCGCGGGATCCCTAGGAAACCCGTCCGGCGCGTCCGGTGGGACGCGGGGCTCGGGCACGCCGAGCCGGAGCGCTGGGTCAGAGGAGGGGCAGCAATTCCATGGCGATCAACTCGCTCGCCACCATAGCGAGGCCGGGATTTCGAACGCAAGCGTTCGTGTTGGCGTGGCAAACGGCGGCGGCGGCGGGGAGACTGAGGAGCCTTCATGCGCAGCGCACGCCTCCTGCTCGTGCTCGGCCTGCTCTTCGGCGCCACCCTCGGCCTGCGGCTCACGGGGCTTGGGTTCGGCGTGCCGGTGTGGGAGGAGCCGGACCCGGACATTCCCGGCCATGTGGATCTCGTGCGCGAGGGCTGGAGCGTGGCGGCGGTGGAGGAGCCCGATGAGCAGTATCCGCACCTCATCGCCGACCTCGCGCGCTGGCTGCCCGCGCGTCCGCCGGCTGCGGGTCCGGGAGCTCCGGGCGATCTCGCGGGCCACCTCGCTGCGGCGGCGCACACGCATGTGCAGGTGCGCTTCCTCGTCGCGCTCGTCGCCTCGCTCGCGATTCCGCTGACATTCCTGCTCGCGCGGCGCTTCGTGCGCGACGGCTGGGCGTTGTTCGCAGCCGCTTTGATGGCGACGAGCCTGCTGCACCAAAGCTTCGCCCAGCAGGCGCGGCCGCACGCCTTCGCGGCGACGCTGATGCTCGCGGCGGTGCTCGCGCACTTGCGGCTTCTCGGCGACGGCTCGTGGCGCGCGTACGCGCTGGCTGCCGCGGCGACGGCGCTCGCGCTCGGCTCGCTGCACTACGGTGTCGCAGTGCTGCTCTCGGCGCTCGTCGCGCACGCGCTGCGCGGTGGGGGAGCGCGCTTCCTCGATCGCCGGCTGCTCCTCGCCGTCGCGATTTCGCTCGCGGCGATCCCGCTTTTCTACCCGTTCCTGTTCGAGCGCGTCGGGCAGGCGCGCGCGCTCGAGGGCGGCTCGGTGCGACTCGCGGAGCACGCGGTCGACCTGTCGCAGTTTTACGGTCGCGGCTTTGCCGTGATCGCCCAGTCGCTGTGGAACTACGAGCCGCTCCTGTGCGTGCTGCTCCCGCTGGCGGCATTGGCGCTTCTATTCCAGCGCGAGCGCGTCGATGGACGCGCACTGGCGGTGGTGCTCGCCTTCGCGCTGCCGTACCTGCTCGCGATCGGGCTGTTCGAGCGTACCTACGAGCGCTTCGTACTGCCGCTCTTGCCTTACCTCGCCGTGTTCGCCGCGTGGGGCGCGCAGCGTTGGGCAGCGCGGCTCGGCGCGCAGGTCGTCGCGCTTGGATGCGGGCTCGCGCTCGTGTTGCCCTCGTGCGCGTGCGCCAAGCTCGCATGGCTGCGCTGTCGGCCCGACACGCTGGTCGAGGCTGCGCAGTGGCTGGAAGCGCGCGGCGGCGACGAGACGATGTATGTGTCCGCGGCGCCGCCGGCGCTCGACCTGCCGCTTTTGCGCAAGCCCGACGGCCTGCTCTTCTACGGCAAGCGTCCGAAGCTGCCCCTGAGCCCGTGGACCGCATGGCAGGCGCGCATGGAGCCGGGAGCGCTCGATGCGCCGACCTACGACCTGCGCTGGCTGGTCGCTCCGCGCGGGGCGGCCGCGGCCGACCTGCCCGCCTACTTCGAGTCGCTCGGCCCCGCGCTGTTCCTGATCGAGGTCTACGAGCAGCGCACGAACCATCCGCTGCAGGTGCGCGTGCGCGAGGCGCTGCGGGCGAAGGGCGAGCGGCTGGCGCGCTTCTCGCCGGACCTCGATCCTCAGGCGAGCGAGCTCGAGCTCTTCTTCCAGCTTTCGGATCACTTCAACGATGATGAGCTCGTCACATGGCCGCACTTCACGCTGCGGCTGCTGCGCGCGCGCTCGCTCGGCCCGGTGCTCGAGGTCTGGCGCGTGCCGCGCGAATGAGCGGGAGGGCCCACGGAATGCGCTTTTCTCTGTGCGCCAGGGTGGAAAACTCTTCGCGCCGCGGGCGGCCGAGTGCGTGCCTAAGGTCGAGCCTCGCGCGGGGTCGAAGCACAAGGCCTGTCGGGTCTCGAGCGCGGCGGGTTCCTATACTTCGCTCGATCAGCGCCCGTACGCCCCCCATGCCGTCTCCGCTAGCCCATGACCGCGCGCGCTGCTGCGCGCAGCGCTGCATCCGCACCGGCTTGGAGCGGGTGGGAGGAGGAGCATGAAGCCGCGCTTCGTGCCGCGAGCGGTGCGCTCGATCTCGGTGCTGATGCCCACCTTCCAGGGCGAGGAGTTCCTCGACCGCGTGCTCGCGCGGCTCGCGCAGCAGCGCTGTGAGCTCCCTTGGGAGATGTGCGTCGTCGACTCGGGCTCGACCGACGGCACGCTCGCGATTCTCGAGTCGTGGCGCGCGCGGCTGGGCGTGCCGCTGCGCATCGAGCGGATTCACAACAGCGCCTTCGACCACGGCGACACGCGCAACCTGCTCGCGGCGGAGTCGAGCGGCGATCTGCTCGTCTACCTGACGCAGGATGCGATCCCATCGAGCGCTGACTGGCTCGCCAAGTTGGCGCGCAACTTCGAGGATCCGCTCGTGGCCGCGGCGTACTGCCGCAACGTCGCGCGGCCGGAGGCCCAGCTGCTGACGCGCGTCTTCAGCGAGAAGGATCCCGGCTACACCGCTGGACGCCGCGAAGTGCGCCTGCCGGAGCCTGCGGACTACGCAGCGCTCGATGCCCATGCGCGGCGCCTGCTCTACAACTTCAACGATGTCGCGTCGGCCATTCGACGCGATGTGTGGGAGCGCCATCCCATGCCGCGCACGGAGTTCGGCGAAGACATGCTCGCGGCTCGCGCGCTGCTCGAGGCCGGCTTCACGGTCGTGTACGACGACGTTGCCACCGTCGAGCACAGCCACGACTACGGCCCCGACGAGATGCGCAAGCGCGCTGAGATCGACGGCAAGTTCAACGCAGAGTGGCTCGGCCGAACGTGCGTCGGCACGCGCGCGGAGGCCGAGGAGCTCGTCCGCCGGCAGCTCGAGCTCGATCGCGAGGCGCTCGCGAACGCTGGCTTCGACGGCGCGCAGCTCGACGCGCAACTCGTGCGCGCGGAGCGTCTGCGCCGCGCGGCCTTCGTCGGACTCTACGAAGGCGGCAAGTCGCGCGAGCGCCATGTCGCGACGCGCTTCGTGCGGCGCACGCGCAAGAAGATCCTGTACGTAGTTCACGGCTTCCCTCCGGATACGTGGGCGGGCACCGAGGTCTACACGCTCAGACTCGCGCAGGAGATGCAGCGCCGCGGCCACGATGTCGCGGTGCTCGCGCGCGTGCCCGGCGACGAGAGCGGCAAGCCGGACTTCTCGATTCACGCGAGCGAGTTCCAAGGCGTGCGGGTGTACCGCATGACGAATCGCATCGCGCACCAGCGCATCCGCGACAGCTACCTGCAACCGCTCGCCGAAGCGGCGTTCCGCAAGCTGCTGCGGGAGCTCGCGCCCGACGTGGTGCACTTCCAGCACCTGATTCACATGTCGGCGGGGCTGCCCGCGGTGTGTCGGGAGCTCGGTATCCCGACCGTCGTCACGGTGAACGATTACTGGGCCCTGTGCGCGCGCGTGCAGCTCATCCGGCCCGACGGCGTGCGTTGCGCGAAGAATCAGGGCCTGGGCTGCCTGCCGTGCATCAAGGGCGAGGACCTGGCGCTCGTCGAGCGCTCGCGCGAGACGCTGCCGGCGCTCGAGTCGCTGGTGCGCGCGTTGGGATCGCTTCAGGCTCCGGGCGCGGGCCCGCTCGGGCAATATGTGGGCGAGTTCGGTGATGTCGCCGATCGTCACGGGATCGTGGCGGGCGCCTATGCGTCGTGCGACCTCGTGATCGCTCCGAGTCGCTTCCTGCGCGAGCGACTGCTCGAGTCGGGCAAGTTCGACCGGCGTCGCACGTTGTACTCCGACTACGGAACACTCACCGAGCACCTGCGCCCGCTGCGCCGCGAGCAGCGCGAGGGACGCGCGCTGCGGCTCGGATTCGTCGGCTCGCTCGTCTGGTACAAAGGCGTCGACGTGCTGCTGCGCGCGATGGCCGTGCTCCACGGCCGGCCGGTGGAGTTGCACGTGTTCGGCGACTTCCACCCCGAGCGCGATCCGCACCATGCGGAGCTCGAACGGCTCGCCCGCGACTGTGGCGACACGGTTCGTTTTCACGGTGTGTTCGACAATCGCGACATCGCCGGAGTGCACGAGCGCATCGACGCGCTCGTCGTGCCGTCCGTGTGGTTCGAAAATTCGCCGATCACGATCCACGAGGCGTTCTTGCTCGGCACGCCCGTGCTCGCGAGCGACATCGGCGGGATGGCCGAGCTCGTGCGCGATGGCGTCGACGGTTTGCACTTCAAGGTCGGCGATCCGGACTCGCTCGCCCGAGCCGTTGCACGACTGCTCGACGAGCCCGGACTGCTCGCGCGCATCTCTCGCGGTCGAAGCGTCAAGACCATGGCCGAGGATGCCCGCGAGATGGAAGTGCGCTATCGCCAGTTGTGCTGCCTCGCACGCGAGCGCATCGCGCCCAAGCGGCTCGAGCTCGCGGGCGTCGCCACGGGGGCGCGGCAGGGCAGCGTCGACGAGCAGCGCGGCACGCTCGTCCTACTGCGACCGGGCAGCGATTCCGCCGTGGAGTATGACCTCTCGGCCGCAGGCGACGGACTGCTCGAAATCGCGCTCGAGCTCGTGACCCTGCGCGGCGAGATCCAGGCCCGCTTCGGCGGTGGCGTGCAGCTCGACGGGCGCGAGCTCGAGCGGATCCAGCTCTTTTCCGGTGCCGACGAGGAGAAGAGCTTCGTCGTGCGCTGGCGCGTCGATCTCGAGTCGCCGGCGAGCCGACTGCGGATCGACAATCGCAGCGAGAGTCCCCACTCGTACCTGCGCATCGCGCGGGTCACGGTGCTGGAACTCCCGGAAGGTCCGCTTCCTAGCGCCCCGACGGCGAACTCCGAGGTGGCCGTGCCGTGAGCCAAGCGAGTGGCAGCCTCGGCGATCTCTATGTGCTTCCGGGTGCGCCGGTGCCGAACGAGGCGTTGCCCAAGGTGCTCGTCGTGGTGCTGAACTACAACGGTCGCCAGCACCTGCGCCGCTGCTTCGAGAGCCTCGCGGCGTTGGACTATCCGCGCGGTCGAGCCTCGTTCCTGCTCGTCGACAACGGGTCGGAAGACGGGAGCCTCGAGGAGCTGCGGGCGCACTTTCCTTGGGTGCGCATCCTCGAGAACCCGCGCAACTTCGGCTTTGCACCGGCCTGCAATCAGGGTGCCGCCAACAAGGGCGACGCCAGCATCGTGGCCTTCTTGAACAACGACATGCGCGTCGACCCCGCGTGGTTGCGCGAGCTCGTGGCTCCGATCGTGCGCGGCGAGTGCGCCGCGACGACCTCCAAGATGCTCAGTTGGGACGGCGCGCGCATCGACTCGGCGGGCGGTGGGATGAACTTCCACGGGATCGGCATCCCCTACGGATACGGGGACGTCCCTTCCGCGGAGCACGATGTGGCGCGGCGCACGCTGTTCGCATGCGGCGGCGCGATGGCCGTCGACGCGCGCACGTTCGAGGATGTCGGCGGCTTCGATCGCGAGTACTTCGCGTACTACGAGGACGTGGACTTGGGGTGGCGGCTGTGGGTGCTCGGACACGAAGTGCACTATGTGCCCACTTCGGTGTGCTGGCATCACCACAGCAGCACGTCGAGGCGCTTTCCGCCCGAGACGGTGCGCCTCGTCCAGATTCGCAACCCACTGCTCACGATCTTCAAGAACTACGACGACGAGAACCTGCACCGCGTCCTGCCGGTGGCCTTGGGCGTCGCGATCCGTCGCATGCTCTTGGCGGCGCGCATCCCCGACCAGCATCCCTACTTGATCTACCACGCCAAGGCCGTCGATCTCGATTCCGCCGCCGGTGCGGTGCGATCCAATCCCGAGATCTCGCGCGACGCGGTGGCCGACCTGATCGCAGTGCACGAAGTGCTGGTCCATTGGCGCGCGCGCATGGAGCGTCGCGCCCAAGTGCAGTCGCGCCGCCGCCGCGCCGATGCGGAGATCTTCGGATTGTTCCTGCGTCCCCTGTGGAGCGTCGAGAGCGACGCGACGTCGCAGGAGATGATCGCCTCCATGGCCGCGTTCTACGGCCTCGACGACCTGTTCCGTACGTTCGAGCGCGGCGCCGTCGAGGTCCGTACTTGAGCGTGTCCAGAGGAGTTCCCATGAAGCTGTCCGTCGTCATGCCGGTGTACAACGAGGAGCGCACGCTCGAGGAGATCGTGCGCCGCGTGCAGGACACGCCGTTCGACAAGGAGATCATCCTCGTGAACGACTGCTCCAAGGATGGCAGCGCGGCGATCCTCGACCGGCTCGCCAAGGAGCACGCGAACGTGCGCGTGTTCCACCACGAGCGCAACCTCGGCAAGGGTGGTGCGCTCGCGACCGGCTTCTCGAAGGTGACGGGCGACATCGTGCTCATTCAGGACGCCGATCTGGAATACGATCCGAGCGACTACGCGGTCTTGCTGCGCCCGATCTTGGAAGGCAAGGCGGACGTCGTGTTCGGCAGTCGCTTCTTGGGCGGTGCCTACGCGCGCGTGCACCTCTTCTGGCACTACGTGGGGAATCGTGCGCTCACGCTCGCGTCGAACTGCTTCACGAACCTGAATCTCACCGACATGGAGACCTGCTACAAGGTCTTCCGGCGCGAGGTGGCCGAGCGCCTCGACATTCGCTCGCGGACCTTCGCGGTCGAGCCCGAGATCACGGCCAAGGTCGCGCGGCTGCGCGTGCGCGTGTACGAGGTGCCGATCACCTACGCGGGCCGCGACTACTCCGAGGGCAAGAAGATCGGTCCGAAGGACGGCTTCATCGCGCTGTGGGCGATCGTGCGCTGGTCGGTGTTCTCGGGCGTGAAGCCGCTGCGGGAATCGCGCGCGCGTTGATTTTGTCGGGCAGGCCCGTGGCGCGCGCGCCCGGTACTGGCTAGGCTCCGCCTCGCGATGGGCGAGCGCAGCTTTCTGGGCTGGGATAGGCCCTTTCTCCGTTCCGCGGTTGAGATTTGGATTCAGCGGGTCCGGTCGGGTAGGTCGAAGCCGCAGGACTGCGTGCTCGTCCTGCCCGGTCGCCGCGCGGCTCGGCGCGTCGAAGATCTGGTCGCGGAGCTTGCGCCTGTGGAGTGGGAGCCGCCGCGGGTCGTCTCCGAGGGCGAGCTGGCGCAGGTGCTGCGCCGTCGGCGCGCGCTGCTCGCGACCGACTGGCAGTGCGCGCTCGCCTGGCGCGAGGCGCTCGAGGCGGCGGGCGAGGCCGCTCGCGGCAAGCTGTGGGGCGGTGGGGAGCGGATGGAACTCGAGGGTTTCGCGCGCCTGTGTGCGCGCGCGTACTCCGAGCTGGCGGCGGAGGATGTCGCGCCGCTCGATGTGGCGCGTGTGGCCGAGTCCTCGACCAAGGTCGGCAGCGCGGAGCTCTGGCGCGCCTACGCGCAGGTGGAGCAGTTCTACCGCGAGGCGCTCGGCAAGCGCGGCGTGGTGGATCCGTCGTCGTCGGCGCAGGATGCTCTGCGCTCCGAGCTCGATCCGCGCTGGAGCGTGCACCTGTTCGCGGTCGTCGATCCGCCGCGTGCGCTGCGGCGCGTGCTCGAGCGCGTGGCGCTCGTCGATGCCTGCGTGTTCGCGCCCGCTTCGGAAGCGTCGCACTTCGACGCCTCGGGGTTCCTCGACGTGGCGCACTGGAGCGAGCGCGATCCGGGCCTCGCGACGGAGCATTGGCGCTGCGTTGATTCTCCCGACGAGGAGGCAGGGCTCGCGATCGCGCACCTTGCGGCGATCGTTCCGCCCCCGGCGCCTGAGAATGTCGCCATCGGTCTCGCGGATCTCGACGTGCGCCCGTTCCTCGAGCGTCGGCTGCTCGAGCTGGGCTGCGAGCCGCGCTGGGCCGGTGGTTCTCCGCTCCTCGAGACCCTGCCCGCGCGGCTGGTCCTCGCTGCGCTGCGCTGGAGCGCCACGCGCAGCGCGGAGGACTTCGCGGCGCTCGCTCGACATCCGGACTTCGAGGCGCTGTGCGGCCTGCCCGGAGGAACGCTGGCCGCGGCCGTGGATGCGCTGCGTTCCGAGCATGTGCCCTGCCGCATCGATGGCGAGTTTCCGCTCGCGCCGGCCTACGCGACCGAGCGCGGGCTCGGCTCGCTGCGCACGGCGCTCGCGCGGGCTCACGAACTCCTCGGGAACGCCGGGGCCGTGGCGGGACGTTCCGCGCGCGAGTGGGCGGACTGCATCCGCGCGCTCCTTTGCAGCGCCTACCCGAGCGTTGCGGCGCAGGCCCGCGATCCCCAAGGCTGGCTCCATGTGCGCGCGCTCGAGGCGCTGGCAGGGCAGGTCGGCAATCTCGCCGCGGCGGAGATGGCCGGGAGTCGGCGCGCGCTGGCCGCGGACGAGCTCGCGGGGCTGCTCGAGCGGCATCTCGCCGCGATCGAGCTTCCGCCCGCGCCGCCTTCGGAGAAGCGGCCCGTGGTCGAGATCTTCGGCTGGCTCGAGCTCGCGCTCGACGATGCCGAGCATCGGGTCGTGTGCGGACTCAACGAGGGATCGCTTCCCGCGCGCGGGACGAGCGGAGGACTGCTCTGCGACCCCGCTCGGCGCGAACTCGGCTTGCTCGACGAGCGTCGGCGTGCGGCGCGCGACGTGTGGGCCCTCGCAGCCATCGTCGCCGGTCGCTCGCCCACTCTGCTGCTCTCCGCGCGCAAGGATGCGGAGCGCAATCCGCTCGTTCCCAGCCGTTTTCTGTTCCGCGCCGGTCCGGAGACGACGCTCGAGCGCGTGCGCCGTGCTTTCCCGGAGCACGACAGCGAGCTTCCGCCGCAGTCGGGCAGTCCGCAGCCGTGGAAACCGTGGATCGGAGGCGAACCGATCCCGGAGACGATCAGCGTCACGGAGTTCCGCACCTATCTCGAGTCGCCGTTCCTGTACTACATGCAGTCGGTGCAGAAGCGCCGCAGCGCGGGCTGGCTCGAGCCGGAGCTCGATCCGCGCGCGTTCGGGATCTTCGCCCACGAGGTGCTCAAGGTGCTCGGGGAGTCGGAGCTCGCGGGCTGCGCAGACGAGGCGCAGCTGCGCGGCGCGTTGCTGGCGGAGCTCGAGCGCTGCGCTCACGCTCGATTCGGCCGTTCGGCGCGTCCCGCAGTCCTCTTGCAGGTGGAGAAGCTGCGCTCTCGGCTCGTGCGCGTCGCGTGCTGGCAGGCGCGGCAGGCGGCCCAAGGCTGGCGCGTGAAGGCGACCGAGTTCAAGGCCGACGAGCGCGAGCTCGACGGGATGCGCGTCCGAGGCATCATCGATCGCGTCGACTTCAACGAGCGCACGGGAGAGTGGCGCATTTGCGACTACAAGACCGGCGACAAGGTCGAGCCGCCCCTCAAGGTGCACATCAAGGCCGGCCGATTCCGCGACTTGCAGCTGCCGCTCTACTTCTGGCTCTACGAGCCGCAGCACCGAAGCGCGCTCGCCAATGTCCAGCTCGGTTACATCGCGGTCTCCAAGCAGGAGTCGTCGGAGCTCTTCCTGCACTATTCTCTCGAGACCCCGGCTCTCGAGCTTGCCCTGCAGTGCGCTCGGGAGGTCGTGGCCTCGATTCGCTCCGGCAAGTTCGACGGGCGGCCGAGCCGCGCACCGCACGACCGCTCGCTCGCGTCGCTGTGCGGGTTCGACCTGCTTGCGTCGCAAGACCTGCAGGAGGACGAGTCGGACGAGGAGGGTCGCGATTGAAGTACCGCTCGCGCCTGTATCGCGCCTCCGCCGGCACCGGCAAGACGCACCAGCTCACGAACCACTACTTGCGGCTCGCTTGCAGCGGAGTGGCACACGAGCGCATCGTCGCGTCCACCTTCACGCGCAAGGCCGCGGGAGAAATCCTCGCGCGCGTGTTCGCGCGTCTCGCCCGGGCCGCGTCGAGCGAGGACGAGGCCCGCAAGCTCGACCTGCAGCTGGGCCTGAAGCTCGGGCGCGCTCGCTATCTCGCGCGGCTGGAGGAGCTCGCTCGGCGCATCGACGGCCTGCGGATCAGCACGCTGGATGCCCTGTTCGTGTCCGTCGCACAGGCACTGGCCGGAGAGCTCGGACTGCCGCCGGAGTGGAGCATCGCCGATGAGGTCGACCTGCGGCTGGCGCGTGACGAGTCCGTCGCCGCCGCGCTCACCACGCTCGATGTCGAGGAGTGGGGCGTCTTGCTGCGTGAGCTCGAGCGCGGCTCCGACGGCCGTGGCGTGCACGGTTTGCTCACGACGACTGTCGAGCTCGCTGCGGCGATCCACGCCGACAGCGACGCCGCGGCGTGGGATCGACTGTCCGAGCCCAGAGCGGTGAGCGACGAGCGGTTGAACGAGGTGCCTGCGCTCGTCGACGCTCTGCCCCCCGTTCCCGACAAATCGGGCAATCCGTACGCGACCTTCGAGAAGCTGCGAGGGCCGCTCGGCGAGCTGGTGCGCCACGCGCCGTTCGCTGACTGGTTGCGCACTTCCGATGGCAGATCGCAGCTGGCTGAGCAACTCTCGAAGGGCATCGGCAAGGCGCTCTCGAACGGAAACAGCACCTTCAACCGGCTCCTCATTCCGGACGAGTGGATCGCGGTACACGACCCGCTCTTGCTCGTCCTGGCCGCCGACGAGCACCAGCGGCTGGCGGCTCACAATCGCTCCGCTAGACGCTTGCTCGATCTCTATTCACAGCGGCGACGCGCCACGCGCGAGCGCACGCGCAAGCTCGGGTTCGACGAAGTGGCGCAGACGCTGGCGCGGCACGCATCCTGCGGTCCGCAGTCACTGTCCACGGAACTCGAAGAGCGGCTCGATGCTCGCATCGATCACCTGCTGCTCGACGAGTTTCAGGACACGGCGCCGATGCAGTGGCGCGTGCTGCGGCGCGTGGCGGAAGAACTCGTGCAGGATCCCGAGGGCGCGCGCTCCTTCTTCTGTGTGGGCGACACCAAGCAATCGATCTACGGCTGGCGTGCGGGCGAGCCACGCCTGCTCGAGACCATGGACCAGCGTCTCCAGCCGCTCGAGGTCGAGGAGCTCAATCGCAGCTTCCGGTCCTCGCAGACCGTGCTCGACGCCGTGAACGAGGTGTTCGAGCCCAAGTCGGCATTCTCAGGCTTCGCCGGCAAGCCGGGCTTCGCGCGTGCACTCGAGGCCTTCACTTCCGGCTATCGACGCCATGTCGCGAATGATCCAAAGCTCGCTGGAGTGGTGCGCGTCCATACCGGCGCTGAGCCGCCCGAGAAGACTGATCGCGGTTTGCACTGCATTCTCCGCGCCGTCGAGATCGTGCAGGAGATCCGCGCTCTCGATGCGCGCTCTACCATCGGCGTTCTCCTGCGGCGCAATCACTTCGCGGCGCTCTTGCTGGCGAAGCTGCGCGAGAAGGGCATCCCTTCCAGCGGGGAAGGCGGCAATCCGCTCGTCGACTCCGTCGCGGTGCAGGCGGCCGTCGCCGCGCTGCATTGGCTCGAGCATCCTGCGGACGATGTGGCGCTGTACCAGGCGGCCACCAGCCCGCTGGGGCCCGCGCTCGGGCTCGAGGCGACCTTGCGAGCGAAGGATGCGGCCGCGATGCATCGCGAGCAGCGGCGCGCGCTCGCTCGTCTTGGAATCGCGAGCTGGCTCGCGAACCTGCGCGAGTCGGTGGCCAGCGGGCTCGGAACATGGGAACGGCACCGCTTTTCCCAGTTGATCGACTTCGCGCTTGCGCAGCCGCAGGGCGGCGCGCTCGACGAGTTCCTCGAGCGAGTGCGCAGCGAGCGCGTGGAGGACGCAAACTCGGCGCCGGTCAAGGTGATGACCGTGCACGCTTCGAAGGGCCTTGAGTTCGATGCGGTCGTGCTGCCTGAGCTCGATCAGGCTTGGAAAGTCTCCTCGAACGCGTTCTTCTGGAGGCGAGAAGGGGACGATGCCGAGCGCTCGATCGAGCTCGTGTCGCGCCACTCGTCCGAGGAGGTTCGCGGCCTGCTGAAGTTCGCCGGAGTGAGCGAGCCTAGCCTCCTGGGCGAGCTAGCGGCCGAACGCGTGATGCGCGACGAGCTCTCCGTGCTGTATGTGGGCATGACGCGCGCGCGCTACCGGCTGGATCTGGTAATCCACCCGGTCGGCACGGACAAGGGCGAGCCGCGCTGCACGGCGTCGGGCCTGATCCGCGAGCGCCTCGGGCTGGGACATGGCGCGCTCGAGCCCCGGTCCGTGCTGCCTAGGACGAATGCGGCGGACGATGCATGGACGGCTCACCTCCGTGCGCGAGGCGCGCCGGCACCCGCGCCGTCCAACGCCGGCACCGCGCTCGCGTTCGCGCCCAGTCAGAAGCGGCGCGAGCTGGAGCGGCTCAGCCCGTCGGAACTCGGTCAGGAAGAGACCGTCAGGACTGAGAAGCTCTTCGAGAGCGTCGGCAACACGCCGAGCCAGCGACGCGGCAGCCGCTTCCACGGCTGGTTCGAGGAGTTCGAGTGGCTCGACACTTTTCTGCGCACGGATGACGAGCTGCGCGCGCTCGCGCGCGGATTCGATCCCGATGTCGAGGGACTCGAGAAGGACCTGGTGGACTTCCGCAAGGCGCTGGGCCAGCCGAACTTCGTCAAGCACTTCACGCGGCCCGCTGGCGCGGTCGAAGTCTCGCGCGAGCGTCGCTTCCGCAGGCGCGTCGGGGGCGCGCTGCACAGCGGCAGCTTCGATCGCGTCACGATCTGGCGCGAGGGTGAGCAGATCGTGCGCGCGGAGGTGCTCGACTTCAAGACGAGCAAGCCCGACGCCGATCTCGAGGCGCGGCGCGAGCACTATCGGCCCCAGCTCGAGGCCTATCGCGCAGCTGTGGCCGCGATCACGAAGTTGCCGCTCGAGCGGGTGCGGGCGAGCCTGTTCTTCATCGAGGCCGACGAGTACATGCCGATCTAGTGGATCAGACGGCGAGGTTCTCGCCGATCGCGTCCTGGCTCGCGATCACCACGCGCACGCGCGCTGCGAGGCCGAGCTCGGCGAGCGTGCGCTCTGCGACTTCGCGCGCGAGTTCGGGGCGGTTGTTCGTTTCCGAGAGATGCGCGAGCACCAGCGTGTGCAGGTTCGCGCCGGCGAGCTTGCGCAGCATCTGCGCGGACTGCTCGTTGGAGAGGTGCCCGCCGTCCCCGGAGACGCGCTTCTTGAGCATGGCCGGATAGGGTCCGCGCTCGAGCATGCCGAGGTCGTGGTTGAACTCGAGCACGAGCAGGTGGGCATCGGCGAGCGCGCGCGCGACGCCGTCGTCGGGGCGGCCCATGTCGGTCAGGATCGCGGCGACGCGGCCCTCGTGCTCGATGCGGAACGCCACGGTCGGATGCGCGTCGTGGGGGATCGCGACATTGCGCACCACGAGTCCGTCGAGCTCCTGCGTGCCACCGACCTTGAGCGTCGAGAGATTGCGGCAGCGCCGGATCGCGGCGTTGCCCATCAGGCTCTCCGCGCAGTGGAGCAGCGCGCGGTGCGAGCGCGCGACCTTGCCCGCCGAGCGCGCATGGTCGAGGTGGCCGTGGGTGACCCACACATGGTGCAGCGTCTTGCGATCCGTGCTCGGCGGCGGCAGCCCCGCCCGCTCGAGGCGCGCTTCCAGCTCCGGCCCCGACAGACCGGCGTCCACGAGCGCCCGCACCTCGCCCGCTCGCACCAGAGCGCAGTTGCCTTTGCTGCCCGACGAGATCACTTGCAGATGCATGCGGGCGGAGAGCATAGCTTCGCTGGCTTCGGCGAATTCGGCCGCGGTCGCCTTGAGCGCTGAAACCGCTCTCGCAGCGGCCTATCCTCTGCGCCATGAGTTTCGTCGCGAACCTGCCTCGCCTGTCGCTCCTCGCTCTCGCACTCGCGTCGTCCTGCGCGAGCCCGCGCAACCCGGACATCGTCGCGACGGAGGCCGAGCTCACGGCCCGGAGGCTCGCGGCGGATGTCGAGTGGCTTGCAGCGGACGAACAAGAAGGGCGCCGCGCGGGCACGGAGGCGGGCCTGCGCGCCGGTGATTGGATCGCGCAGCGCATGGCGGAGCTCGGACTCGAGCCGCGCGGCACGCAGGGCTACCTGCAGTCGTTCGAGGTGCCCAAGCCCGTCGAGGTGCGCCCGGGCAGCGGAGTGAATGGCGTCACGGATCCTGCCAAGGTCGCGCCGATGTCGTGCGCGACGGCCGGAGAGGTTGCGGGCGAAGTCGCGTGGTGCGGCTACGGAATCGTGAACGCGTCGAAGGGCTGGAACGACTTTCCCGAGCGCATCGACGGCAAGCTGGCGCTCATCGTGCGCGGCACGCCGCCGGACTCGGTCGGCACGCAGCTCGAGGCCGCCGCGGAGTCGAGCGGCGCGGTCCACGAGAGCGCGGGCTGGGGCAACTCGGGCTCGCTGTTCTTGAAGGTGATGACGGCGAAGCGCCAAGGTGCGCTGGCCGTGCTCGTCGCGCCGCACCCGAGCCAGCAGTCCGAGCCGCTGCCGCCCTTCGACCTTGGCCGCGCTGCGCAGAGCGTGCTGCCGGCGCTGTACATCTCGCACGAGCTCGCGGCGGCGCTCGTTCCGGGCTACGACGCGGCCATCGCGGCGATCGATGCCGGCGCGCCGCTCACAGAGGCTCCGCGGCCGGCTGCGAGCGCGCGCGTCGTGGCGAATGTCGTGCGAGAACGCGGTCCTGCCACGAATGTACTCGGGCTCCTGCGCGGCATGGATTCGTCGCGCTGCGTCGTCCTCGGAGCGCACTACGACCACCTCGGCTACGGCGGAGAGGGCTCGCTCGATCCGAGGGGCGGCGTGCAGATTCACAACGGCGCGGATGACAACGCGAGCGGCACGGCTGTCGTGCTCGAAGTCGCGCGCGCGCTCGCGGCTGGCCCCAAGCCGGGCTGCGACGTGTTGTTCGCGCTGTGGTCGGGCGAGGAGCTCGGGCTGCTCGGCAGCGAGCACTGGGCCAAGGTCTCGACGGACGAGCTTGGCCGCGTTGTCGCCAACCTGAATCTCGACATGGTCGGCCGCGCGGGCGACGGCAAGCTCGCGGTTCTCGGCGCCGGCTCCGCGCAGCCCTTCGCGGCGTGGCTCGCGGAGCTCGGTCCGCAGGTGGGGCTCGAGCTCGATGTGTCGCTCTCGGGGCAGGGCGTCGGCGGCAGCGATCACCAGACCTTCCTGAAGCGCAAGCGCCCTGCCGTGCACTTCTTCAGCGGACTGCACAGCGACTATCACAAGCCGAGCGATGACGCCGAACGCTTTGAGGCCGAGGGCGCGGCGAAGGTCGCGGCACTTGCGCTCGAGCTCACGCGGCGCATGGCCGCCACGCCCAAGCTTGCGTGGGTCGAGCCTCCCTCTCCGACGAGCACACAGCCCGGTCAAGCGCGCGCGGGCGGCTTCCGCGTGTGGTTCGGGACGGTGCCGGAGTACGCGCACGACGGCAAGGGCCTGCTGCTCTCGGGCACTTCGCCCGGCAGCCCGGCGGAGAAGGCGGGCATGCTCGCGGGCGATGTGCTCGTGCGGGTGGGCGACATCGAAATCGAGACGATTCAGGACTTCGTCTACGCGCTGCAGACCTACAAGCCCGGCGATGTAGTGCTCGCGCGCTTCCTGCGCGACGGCAAGGTCGAGGAAGTGCGCGTCACGCTCGCGACGCGTGAGGCGCAGTAGCAACGCTCACTGCCACAGCGCGAGGAACAGGTTCGTCTCACCGGCCTCGGTGCCTCCGCGGTTCGAGGCGAAGACGAGCCAGCGCCCGCAGGGCGAGAACATCGCGAAGCTGTCGAAGCCGACATAGGTCGTGACCTGCTCGAGGTCCGAGCCGTCATCGTTGACCGCGAACAGGTCGAACTCGACCTGCCGCTCGCGCCGGTCGTGGTGGTTGGTGGAGAAGATGATCCGGCGATCGCCCGGGAAGAAGTAGGGCGCCCAGCTCGCGCCGCCGAGATCGGTCACCTTGCGGCGGTTGGAGCCGTCGATGTCGCAGGTGTAGATGTCGAGCAGCTGCGGGCGAATCTTGTTCTTCGCGAGCAGGTCGACATAGCGCTCGCGCGTGCCCATGCCGCTGTCGGTGAACTTCGTGGCGCGGAAGACGAGCCGCTTGCCGTCGTGGCTGAAGAACGCGCCGCCGTCGTAGCCGAGCTCGTTCGTCACTTGCTTCGCGTCGCTGCCATCGAGCGCGCAGGTCCACAGCTCGAGATCGCCCGAGCGCGTGCTGGTGAAGACGATGCGATCGCCCATGGGCGACACCGTGGCCTCGGCGTCGTAGCCCGGAATGTTCGTCAGCTGCCGTTCGGCTCCGCTCGCCAGATCCTGCACATAGAGCTCGTACTCGGGGTGGATCGCCCATACATAGCCCTCGCTCATGTCGGGGCGAGCGGGGCAGCTCGACTGGACCGCCTGCGTCGAGGCGTAGATCACTTCCTTGTTGCCGGGCATGAAGTACGAGCAGGTGGTCACGCCCTGGCCGCTCGAGATCTGCCGCAGCTCCGGCCCGTGTTCGCCGAGCACGAAGATGCGGTCGCAGCTGCCGTCGACCTCGCGCTGCAGCACGAGCTTCGAGCCATCGAAGCTCCAGTAGCCCTCCGCGTTGTTGCCGCGGCGCGTGAGCTGCCAGAGGTGCGCGAAGTGCCTTTCGCCGGGCTGGATGAGCTCGTCGCGCTGCGCGAGGGTCGGCAGCGGCGTGGGCACGGCGGTCGGAGTCGTGGCGCAGGACGCCAGCGCGGCGAAGGCGCCGCACAACGCGAGGGAGGTGCTCTTCATCGGGCGAAGAGCATAGGAGATGGCTCCCCGGTCGCGTCCAGCGCGAGCGCTGCGAGCCCGTTCAGCGCGCGCGGCGCGGCGGCACCGGGTCGTGACCGCCTGCGCAGAACGGATGGCAGCGGGCGATGCGGTGGAGCGCGAGCCACGGACCGCGCAGCGGCCCGTGCAGCTCGAAGGCCTCGATCGCGTACTGGCTGCAGGTCGGGCTGAAGCGGCACATCGGCGGCTTCAGCGGCGACAGGAAGCGTCGGTAGAAACGCACCGGCAGGGCCAGAGCTCGTCCGAGGACGCTCACTTCGTGCGCTCCGGCCGCGGCCCGCGCTCGCGCGCGCGCAGCGCGGCCTTGCGCGCGAGCTTGACGAGCTCCGCGCGCAGCGCGCCCATCTCGGGCACGAGCTTCGGCTGGCCCGGGATCAGCACGAAGTCGCAGTCCTGCGGCAGGTCGTGCTGCTCGAGTCGAAAGGCCTCGCGCAACAAGCGTCGCAGCCGGTTGCGCTGCACTGCGCCCTTCCAGATCGCCTTGCCGGCCGAGAGTCCCAGACGCGGGTGCGCGAGACCGTTGAGGCAGGCCACGACGACCAGCAGGTCGCCGCGCGCACGCGAGCCCTGCTTGAAGGCGCGCGCGAAGTCGCCCTTGCGGACCACGCGGTGCGCCCGCGTGAAGCGCAGCCGTCGCCCTTCGCTCTCCATGTGCAAGAGCCTACGCCCAGTCGACGGTCTTGTCGCTTGCCCGCGAACCCCGGTCGAGGCCCATCCAGCGCAGGGTCGTTACGAGCACATCCGCCGCTAACTGCGTGAGCGGCCCCCAGAGGCCACGCTCAAGAGCCCTGAGCGAACCGTACATCCACAGGTTGAGTCCCGAGAGCAGCAATAGGCAGTGGATCCAGCCTCCCGGCCGCAGGTCCGTTTGCCCAGCATGGGTTTGCTGCAGCGTGGATACGACGCTGAATCCCGCCGTCACACCGAGCAGGATGCGGAAGCTCCGGGCGCAGCGACAACGGCCGCGAACTCACGGCGACATCGGTGCGCGATTGACCGGGGAAGTTCAATGTGAAGACGCTTTTCCTCGTGTCGGGCAGCCCAATGGAAAACGGCGAGGTCCACAACTTCCAAGGGAAGCTGCGCGACCAGCGGCGGAACGGCGAGCGCTTCTCCATGCTGCCTGTCGCGCGCGTGTCGTTCGACGCGCGTTGACCGTGCTGCCGAAAGCGGAACAAGCAGATCGGCTACCGCAAGAACTGGCAGGAGCATGGGATGGCGGGTCAGGAGTGGGAGCCACGCCTTCTTGAGCGGTGTGGCCGCTGGCTCGGAGGGCGCGCGCAGCGCAGACTGGGGAGCGTGGGACTCGTGCGGCAGGAAAACTGGATGGGGGACGGCTGGGCGCGGGCGGAGCGCGGGCTGGAGCTCGAGGTCGGGGGGCGCACGGGAGGCGGGGAGCGCTGGCCGCGCTCGGGGCCGGAGGATGCGCGGCGGGCG